>PPCM01000293.1_pt1 | contig 58529 bp, 34 predicted proteins | sample 1555541 | NCBI WGS metagenome assembly PPCM01 (sample SAMN05284479, study PRJNA326546) | Marine sediment metagenome, whole genome shotgun sequencing project. | isolation source: marine sediment | place: Germany: Wadden Sea | collected 2012-09-05 | reverse complement strand
GGAGTTCTTCGACGGCGGCCGGACATTCAAGTACGATATCTTCTCCGTCCCCTTTAACGACGGTAAGGGCGGCGAGCCCGTACCGCTTACCGGCGCTTCGGCCAACGGCGTGAGCAACTTCTTTCCCCGTTACTCCCCGGACGGCCGGTGGGTCGTCTTCAACAGGGCCGGGACCTTCATGCTCCTGCAACCCGACAGCGAGCTGTTCATCATGCCCGCGGGCGGCGGCGAGCCGCGCAGAATGCGTTGCAACCTGCCCGGCAAGATGAACTCCTGGCACAGCTGGTCGCCCAACGGCCGCTGGCTCGTCTTCTCCTCCAAGGCCGCCGGCCCCTACACCCAGCTCTGGCTCACCCACGTGGACGAAGAGGGCAACGACGCGCCGCCGGTTCTGCTCGAGCGCATGGCCCACGAGGACCTGGCGGCGAACATCCCCGAATTCGTGAACGTGGAACCGGAAAGCTTCGCGCGCATTGATCTCAGATTCGACAGTGTTCACAACCTGTATCGGGAAGCCAGCCATCATAAGCGGTTCAGGCGGCACAAGGAGGCCGAGGCGGGATTCAGGAAGGCGCTGGAGATGGATCCCGGGCACCAGGGGTCCCTGTTCGGGCTGGCGGAGCTGCTGGGCCTTGGCGGGCGTGTCGACGAGGCATTGGCCCTTGCTGAGAAGCTCGAGAAAATCTACCCGGGGGGATGGGCTGCGGAGAGCCTGCGCGGCAGGCTCCTGTTCCAGATCGGGAAATATGGGGAGGCAAAGGAGGCCGTGGAAAAGGCCCATGCCGGGAACCCCTATCACGACGCAACCACCAATACCCTTGTCTGGATCCTCGCCGCCGCGCCAAAGGCGGAGCTCCGGGACGGAAAGCGGGCCGTGGAACTGGCAAGGAAGCTGACCGGGGGCGACGCCCCCTTGAACATGGGTTACCAGCAGTCCCTTGCCGCCGCCCTTGCGGAGACCGGCGACTTCGGTGGAGCTTGCGATACAATCGAGGGGGTCATGGCGTCCTTTCGGGAGAAAGGAGAGGCGGTTCCGCCCTGGCTCCAGGGAGCCCTCAAGGGGTTTCGCGCGGGACGGCCGGGTCGCCTGAAAGCCGCCGTTAACCGTTAACCGTTTTCGCCGGGGATGCGGGTGTTCCCGCTTCCCGGCGCGGCCGTGATCCCGCCCCGGTTGGCGTATCCGGCCGCCTGGCGGTATTTACGCGAGATATGGGCGATACGGGGAAAGAATCCGGTATCCTTCCCCGGCTCAATCGAAACCGTATGTTGTTCCATTGTCGGCAAGGCTTCGGACAACGGCCATGGCTTCATCGTGGGAGCGGTTGAAATCGCGGGTCAATACCTCGAAAATATGGGAATATTCGTTACGAGAATTCGTCGCGAAGATGCCGGGATCGTCCGAGGCAAGGCACACCGGAGGCACGGCCTCGTCCCGGTCGGCTTCCCCATCCCCATGCTCCCCCCCGTTTCCGGCCGCTTTATCCACCTTGAGCCAGCGCCAGATATGATGCTCCCTGTAATCCTCGTAGAAGCTGATCCTGACATTGCTGGTGGGCATGGATTCGATCACGATCTCCCGCCGGTGAAGGGTTTTCAATACCGACCGTTGCAGGAGGCGGAGAGTCTCCTCGGTGAACAGCAGGTCCCGGCTCACTTCGATCTTCTTCTCCCCCCGGGCGGCGGACCGGGCGCGGTGATAGTCACGGAAGAGTTCGAGGGCACGGCCGGAGCGCTTTCGGGCCTCTTCCACGAGCCGCCACTCCTCCCACTCCCGCATATGCAGCTTTTCGGTGGGAGGGCGTTCGGGATTGCAGGCCACAAGGGGGTCCAGCCTGCGGAATTTCCAGGCATCCACAAGCGTGGAGACCTGGAGGGGCGCTTCGTACATCTCCCATGCGAGACGCTCGATCTTGTCGCGAAGGACCCCGAGGAGATTGAAAGCTTCGGGTTCGCGGCCGAGGATAGAATAGGCGAAAACCAGGTTGTCCAGCCATTCGCCAAGGCCGATCACGAGGGAGTCCCCCACGTGTTTCCGCCAGAGCGCAGGATCGATCCCAACGGCTGTTCCGTGGCCGATGCGGTTGCCCGGCCTGAGGTCGAGGAACTTCGCCGCCTCGTAAACGCTCCGGATTCCGGAGACAAGATGGGCGTAATCCTCGCCCACATGATAGGTGAAGTTCACGAACCCCTCCCGGCGGAACCGCCGGTACAGTGGCGCGAAGACCTCCGGCGGGGCATGGAGTTCGTTTGCGGCGGCATCGATGCCCGTGAGATACCGGCGCACGGGGGAGGAGTGCCGGCGGGCGTCCAGCAGGGCCCGGCCGGTTCGCTCCAGGTCCTTGCGCAGGTTTTCGTGGCGGACCTTGATGCCCATGTCGGAGAGGTCCGCCCGGTGCTTGATGAAATGTGCCGTCAGGCGGAGTTTCATCCGGTTCCCGCATCGAATGTCCCGGGAGGTGAAGAGGGTGAAGGGCGCATCCCCCTGGAACTCCGCGAATCCCGAGAGGATGCGGTTGAGGAGTTCCAGGTTTTTCCGGGGGGTCGCCTTGGGGGCGAAACGGCCCTCCACAAAGGAAAGGTCGCCTCCCCCCGCGCCGGAAATCTGTGAAAAGCGCCGGTAGTACACCTTTTCCACGGAGGAGCGCCCCTCGTTGTTGGCGATCTTCTGGAACTGGTCGAAGCCCTTCTGTTCCACCTGTTGAACGAGGAACTTGTTGAAGAAACCCGACAGCAGGAGGTAGAGGTGCAGCCCCCTTGCAAACACGGGATCGTCGTCCCGCCGCAGGTGCCCGAAGGCATGGGTGTAAAACAGCCCTTCGAGGGTGGAGCTGTTCTCATCCCCGAGGGCGGGGAAGAGTTCCTTCAGGGGATGCCTTGCGCGCGGGGTGAGATCCGAATCGCCCGAAAAGGGCATTGTGTCGAGACGGGTCACCTTCCGGAAGGTCTTGTACTCCATGGGGCATCCCAAGTACAGGCGATCCGCCAGAAGCTGCCGGAGGCGTCCCGCCAGCCGGAATCGGTGGAACATCATCCCGGGGGTCAGCCCCGGCTCGATCTGGTCGAACTGCTCCTTTACGATCTCGTCCTTCAGCGCGTTCCTGAACTCGGCGTGGAAATCATGGGGTTGTTCCAGCACCTTTAGCCAGACATGGTCCAGCTCGGTGGTCCCGTTGAGGTGCAGATGGAGATCGGAGAGGCCGTTTTCGAGGATAAACCGCTCCAGCTGGGGATAGTGGGGGCTCGGCAGGGTGGTGTTCCCCAGGTTGGGCCGGACGATTTCCCGGACGTATTCCGCGATCCTCTCCGGTTCAAGGGGAGGGGGCGCAAATTCCCGGAAAAGGGCATAACTCACAAGGCAAAGGGGAGGAACCCGGGTCAGCAGTTGCTGCCACCGGCCGAAGCGCCCCTCCTTTACCACCACGCGATTGCCCCGGAACGTCAGGTTTGTTTCGGTGAGGGCGGCAAGGGATCGGCACAGGAGTTCGCCGATGCCCTTCACTCCTCCCAGGAGCTTTTCCCTCCGGTTGTGATAGTAGTGGTCGGGAAGGCGGTGGTTCACGGAACGTTCCAGGAGAAACAGCCTGCGCCGGACCAGGTCCACGTCCGGTTCCCTTCCCCGGAGATAATCCCCGAGGCTCTCGCCGTCGGCCAGAAGTTGCCTTGCGATCAGACCCGGCATACCTTACTTCCCTTCGCCCTGGTTTTTCATGAAATCGTCGATTCTGCTCTTTACCCTTTGAAACGGCTGGCCCTCGGGCACCTTCGAATACCCCATGTAGTAATCTTCCACGTAGGTTTCGATAAAACGGAGCACACGCCTGTTCTCGTCCTTTTCATCCGCCAGGTAGTCCAGTACCTCGCTCTCCCGGCCCTTTACCACCGTATCGAACTCGGATATCTTCCACCTGGGCAGCTCCTTGGGTTTCGGGGGCTTTGCGTCCGATCGCATCTTGTGGACATACACGGAGTTCAGCAGGGGATGGAGGTTGGGGAAGACGATGTTGTCGCAGTAGGTCACCTTTTCCAGCCCATGGAATCCCGGGGTTCTTTCGTTACAAAGCCAGGAGGAGAGGAAAAAACCGAAACTGTCCGGGTTCAGGAACATGGGCCAGAGGGGGCATCCCATAAGGACCCTGAAGAAGGGGGTGATATGCATCGCCTCATCTGTCCGTCGAACGATAATATACTCTTGTTCTTGAACTGTCTCGCCGGTTTCCTCGGAAATGGACGATGTCTTCTTCAAGCCGCTTCTTATTACGCCGCTGGCTCTGAGGTTCGAGTTGAACAGTGCATCCGAACCGGTGGGATTGTCGAGGCTGATGTTTCCTCCTTCACCCCGGTAAGTCAGCTCTTCGACGAGAACCGAGTTGAGAAATACGATGATGTAGCGGTGGAACAGGCTGCCCAGGTGGCGGGAGCCGTAGCCGGCGGTGTCGTCGATGCGAAGCAGGGCATGGTGAAACCGGGTAAAGATGCCGGCCACCACGTGAACGGGAGGGAGATCGGTTTCATTGAATTCGGCGATCCATGTTTCCAGGGCCACGATAAAATTGTCGTCGATCTCCGTTGCTTCGCCGCTTTCCTCTTCTCCGGCATCCGATATCTCGGATTCGCCTTTGCCGGCCCACTCCGGCAGGGGGTAATCCCGGGTCTGGGAATATTTCCTGAAAAACTCCTTGAGTCCGTTTCGATCCTTTCCGGAACGGATCATTTTTCCCAGCAACGCCAGCAGGCAGTGTATGGACCAGTATGTGGTCGATTGGTTTCTTTCGTTGATGAGCCTTACGGCGGGAAGGCCCAGCAGGGCGCCGTGCCAGGATGTGATGCGCTCCCCCAGTTCTTCGATATAGTTGTAGAAGTATTTCGTCGATTCCTTTTTTTTCCCTTTTATTTCTTTAAGTCGCGGTTCCACGGTTTCCAGGAAATCCCGGGCGAGGTTGCTCCCGGCCATCTCCTCCTTGAGGCTTCCCGCTGGATCGTAACCGAACAGGTTCGGAAGGTTCTCTCCCTGTACACCGTAAATTTTCCTGAGGGGGCCACGCCAGTCTTCGTCGATGAGGGTTTTTCCCCTTCTTCCCGAAGGCCGCATCATGGCGACCGTTCCAAGGGTGCAGGCCTCCCTGAGGGTGCCCTTTAAGGCCCGGATATAACCGGCATGGTTTCTGGCAACTGTAACGGCGTCCATTCCCCTGGAAAGCCCCGTCCACTGGAGATAGTCGAATAGGGAGCCTTTGCCCTCGTCGGGAAGGAGCTGGGTCGTCTCTCCCGATAATCCGACCTTTACGAGAAAGTCGAAGAAGAGGTCCCGGTTCTGCTTGATCAGCCTCGAAAAAACGCCTCCCAGCACCAGCATCAGCCTGTTCGTGTCCGGGGTGTCGAATATCGCCCTGAGATAATATCCCTTGCCGAGGAGATCGATCTCGGCGAGTTTCACCACCAGGGTGCCCAGCGCGATCTTGGGATCGGGATTCTTCAGGAAATCGGTCTGGAAACCGCTCTGGTGGATGGAAACCAGGAAGGTGTCCACCAGGGCCTCATGGAACCGCCGGAGGCTTTCCATGGAGGGGGCCTCTGTTTCAACGGGCTGTCGCGGGGCCTCGGCGGAGGCGTGCTCGCTTGACCTTTCCGCTGGGGGACCCGGAAGAGGGTGGCAGTGTTGATAATATCCGTACAATACCTGGGCGATTGTCCGTATGGAGTCCTGGAGCAGGTTGCTCAGGTTGAGGTCCATATCCTTGTCGCGGATATAGAGGGCCGAGCGGCACAGCTCTTCGATATAGCGTTTCATGGGGATCTCTTTGCTCTTGCCCCCGAACGCCACCTTGGCCGTGGCCGGATCGTAATAATAGTAAAGGGGTTTCAGGCCGATGCGTCTTTCCGGCTTGAGAATTTTCAGCAGGTATTGATCCTCCAGCCTGTCCACAAGCCCCTTGTAGGAATCGGCCGGCAGATCCCGCTCCCGGCTTCGGTTCCGGTCCGGATCGTTCCGGGGATATTTCTGGCGGAACTCCCTCTCCTGGTTCAGGAGCTCCGGGCCGAAGTTCCGCCATTGCCTGGCCCGTATGAGCTTTGAGTAGAGGGAGAGATCCCCGGACATGATCGTGATCAGCTGGGGAGTGGTGAGGTATTTCCTGATGATTTCGAGTACCGGCCAGCCGGCGTCGAACTGGGTGTCGATATCGTCAAAGGCCAGGATAAAGGCCTTTTTACCGATGAGTTTGAGGCTGGAGGAGACAAAACGGTGAAAATTCAGCTCCAGGTTGTTGCTGGCCTCCACACTCTTCAGCCCCTGCTCCATCACATACACGGGATCGTGCCAGCTGTCCGCCCCGAGGCTGTCGCCGCCGATCCCGCCGATGGCGGGAAGGCCCGCAGCAAGGGTCTTCAGGGAGAGCTGCCAGTCCCTGTACTCCCCCTCCTCGATCCCCCCGGCGTTTTGGCCGTACGCTCCCCGGCTTCCTTCGGCCGCCTGACCGGAAGGGGCGAAGTTTTCGTACTTCCCAAGGAACCTGGAATCCACGCAGCGTTTTATCCGGGAGAGGATATTGACGAAAACATGCTCCTTCTCCTCGATAAGGGTCGGGTCGAAGATTTCCAGAATTTCGATATTCTTGCCGTCGATCTCCCCGTATTCGGGACCCGCGACATCCTTCACCCGGTCTCTCCGGATCAGGGAGAACATGCTGAGAATAAAGGTCGTTTTACCGCTGCCCCTGCCTCCCGTCAGGGCAATGGTATCGTGATATCGGATGCGTTCGGGGGCGTTGGGGGTCTTCAGGAAGCCTTCGTATGTCCCGGCGGCGTCGAGGGAGTTTTTCACATGCTTGAAAAAGGCGGCCATGGCCTCGTGCTGGATAATTTCATCGCTTCTCCCGAATGCCTGGGCGTCGCGGACCTTGTCGAGATCGATTACTATCTGTTTTTTCATATTTTTCGGTTTTTCCATTTTGGGCTGTTTCAGTTCATCACACCCGAAACAAAGGCATCGAATACGAAAGCCGTCAGGCGCACGGGATACTCGTCCGAATCACGGGATCTGTTTTAGCAGTAAAACGTATCTTTGTAAAGTTTTCAGGTGGTTGGCTGTCGCGGGCCTTTGCCTGGGCGGGGCCCGCGGGTAGTTCCGCGGCGGCCGGGCTTTCGCAGTGGGAAACATCGGCCGCATGCTCCCCATGGGAGGGGAATCGCCCTTCCGATAAAAAGAAAAAATACCCTTGACGAAAGAAGCGACATTTGAAAGAAAATGAGTGATTAACTCAACTTTCGAAATTCAGGCACGGCTTCCGTGAAACACGGTCCCGGGGATGCATCGACCGTGTATAAGGGCGCGCGATCGGGCACCGTCGGTGCGTCGGGAACATGGGGTCGCCGAAAGGTGAGGCGGGAATAGAAGCCCGATCCGTTCCGGAGCATGGGGGCAAAGCGTGAATGCCCCATGCCGTTTTGAAACCAGGGCGATCCCCCGAAATCCGCGGGTTGCCGAAAAGCAAAAAGGCGGTGTGAATCATGTGGAAAAAATCACTGGGAACAATTCTCGTCAACAAGGGGTTCTGCACCAGGGAGCAGGTGGATTTCTGCATTGAGAAACAGCAACGGCTTTACATGAACATCATGCCGGAAAAATTCCTGGGAAACGTGGGGATCGTGGCCGAAGCCCGCTCGGCAACTGGAAAGGAGCTGCTCCTGGGCGAACTCATGGTGCTCCACGCATTCATCACCGCCGAGCAACTCGCCGAGGCGCTGGAAGAGCAGAACACGAGCGACAACCCCATCAAATTCATTAAGGCCTCGGACATTAAAAAGATCTTCGACATCAACTCGGTGATCAACAAGGGCATGAACCTCACGGTGGTGCTCTCGGCGATCATGAACCATATCAATAAGGTTACCGGCTCCACGGCCGGTACCCTGATGATGCTTGAGGAGGAAACAGGCGAGCTGGTATTCAGCGTTCCCACGGGGCCCGAAAAGGGAAAGCTAACCGATATCCGCCTGAAGCCCGGCGAGGGGGTCGCAGGCTGGGTCGTGACCCATGAGCAACCCGTGCTCCTCAACAACATGGACGACGATAATCGTCCCACCTCCAGGATCGACCATTTCAGCGGATTCGATACAAGGAACCTCATCTGTGTTCCCCTCGTGACACGGGGAAAGGTGATCGGTGTCTTCGAGGTGCTCAACAAGTCGGACAACGACGACTTCACCCAGGAGGACCTGCTTCTCCTCCAGCTCTTCGCCAACAAAGCGGCCATTGCCATCGACAATGCCAGGATGTTCCACAACCTCGAACTCCTGAACAACGATCTCCAGAAGCAGGTAAAACGGAAAACCGAGGAACTGGAAACCGCATTGAAAATACAGGAAAACCTCGCAAACCTGGACGGCCTCACCCGGATACCCAACCGCAGGAATTTCGACGAGCAGATGGAAAGGGAATGCGGCCGCCACAACCGCCAGGGGACGTTCTTCTCCGTTATCATGTGCGATGTGGATTGCTTTAAACTCTACAACGACCATTACGGCCACCCCGCGGGCGACGAATGCCTCAAGAGCATCGGCGGCATCATCGGGCGGAGCGTGCGCCGCCCCTGTGACCTGGCCGCCCGGTACGGGGGGGAGGAGTTTGCCGTGCTCCTTCCCGATACGGATGGGCCGGGGGCCTTGAACATCGCGGAGCAGATCCGGAAAGCCGTGGTCGATCTTCAAATCGAACATGCAACGTCCTTCGTGGGCGACCATGTGACCATGAGCCTGGGGGTTGCAACGGCGGATGACTCCCTCGCCGTCACCCCGGAATCGATCCTTACCCAGGCGGACAAGGCCCTTTACAGGGCAAAACAGCTGGGGCGCAACCGTGTAGTCCACGAAAACCTATCATAAAGGATCGAGCATCAAACGGTTCAGGACTTCGCGTCCGTTGGTGCCCGCGGGCGGCACCTCCCGACAGGTTTTCCCATTTTTCCCGGTTGGCGATGTAAGGAGACCGGCGGAAACCATGTTTGGTTGGATTCGTAAGTCTCCAGAAAATCTCCATGGAAACCCGCGGGCGCGCACTTCCAAGGAGGGGGGCGATTTCGGCAAGGATGTCGCGGCCGGCCCGTGATACCGGTATATGAGCAGGAAATGATGACTCCATGGATCTCACGCCGGTTTCGGAAGAGAACGTTATGCTGACATTCCGGGATATTACCGGGAAAACCCGTTTCGCACTCCTAATGCTTGCCGCGCCTATCGTCGATTGAGATATCGGGTATCTTGCCCCGGGCGCGTTCTTAAAGGAAACTGTACTGCGTTTTTCCTTCTCGTAAATCATGATTTGCTCCTCGTGTACTCGTAGCTGCCTTTTGCCGCGGTCCCGCCGGTTGTGGCGGCACGGCCGGGCCGGTGACCACGTCGCCGCCTGCATGGGGGGGGGGGATCGGTCAATTATCATGCAATCATCCATTGCCGTGTAAATTTCGTCTTATTATCGAGTAATTACCTTGTGCAAAAATGTACTTGATATTAAGAGTCATATCGGATAAGTAAAAAAATACTAATCCGTGGTATAATTATAATAAAAGGGATTGCGGGATGCCGGATGATACATGGATCTTGCAAGTGTCCCGTATATCGTTCTGTACCGGTGAGTAAAGCCGCTTTTCCGGTCGGATTTAAAATCTTCCGGAATCGGTGTTTTTCCAAGGCGAATCGAAATCGCGGTAAGAATACATGCCCCGGGGGGGGTATCCTCTGTTTGCTCCATATTCAGCATTTGTCGATATTAACGGTTCAAATAAAAAGAACGAAATCACCTCTGTTTTCAAGCGGGTATAGTAGAAAAATAGTCATCGACGTCGTTTCAGCATGTGTACTCTTTTGCACGGCGGCAGGTTGCGGCTTGACTGGAGTGAAACCATTTGTTTTTTTCGCTCGTGCTTCTCCATTATAAAGTAAAGATAACAGTGCTTTAAATACGGATGTCCATCCGGACCCTTCAGCTTTTTTGAATCAGTCACGTCATATTTTTCCGTCGGCAGATGTATATAATGAACCCGTTTCAGCTGCGGGAACCGCGGATGAAACATCCCAGAGAAATGGAGTGTAAGATATGGTCAGATGTTTTAAGTGCTTGGTTTCCTGTTCGATTGCGTTGTCGTTACTCGTTGTTTTGCTATTCTTAAATTCATGCAACCACATGGGGATCGGCTCGAAAACCTATGGAAAGATTATGGTCGACCGCCCCGAGGTGTTCACCAGGGAAAGACTCGTATCCAAAAGGCATGTTGAAAAAGAGGTTCTCGAAGAACGATTGAAGGCGGGGTATAAACACACAAAACAGGGGTATCGGGATATTCGGCAGTTTGCCGGATTGATCGGAAAACTCAAGGCCGACTTTGATCCCCTTGGAGGAAAACTGAAGAGTGTTGAGAATAAAAATGAAATTAGCGAGGCGCGTCGCGCTGAGCAGGATGCGATATGGTCGCAAAAGGAAAACCGCCTCAGGCATATTAAGACAATGCTTGAGTTGAAAAATGATATATCCAATTTAAAAAATCCGCCTGATACAAAGGATGATGAAATAAAACCCTCCGAGTCCGCTGACGAAAATGATGGTGATAACGGAACTCAAGTCTCGGAGAACGGCGGGAGCGACAATGAACCCGCTTCGGATGATACCGCTGGTAATGGCGATGAAGATCCCCAGGATAAATCGGTTTCCGCCGGGGATATGAATAATTTGATGGAAGAGTTGAAGGGGTGGCTGGATGGGAAACTCAAGACACCCTCGGATAAAGTTGCCAGTGACGCCGAATTGACTTCAATAGAAATGGTCAAGGATGAAAAAGCCTACCGTGATATGATCAATGCCATGATTCAGGAGACAGAGCTCGATGATACCCATGACCTGTCGGGTTCTTCTCTTTATACGCTTAAATTCGATACAACCCTGATTCCCGGAGACAACTCCCAAACCTTTGCAAAAGTGGCGCTTGAAATTGAAAGTGATATGTTTTCGAAAAAGAATATAGAAAAAAACAACAATGCTAACAAATTGCTTAAGAACCTTTATAAGCGATGGGTCAAACGATTCGGGGACCAACTTAATCGGGAGATGGCGACGCTAATATACAGGACAAACTTGGATCAGCTTACCGCTCGAGAAAGATTTGCCCTGAACAGGTTGGTGGATAAAGACAATTCTCCATTTACAATAAAGGAGCGTATTGCTTTAAAAAGATTGATAATGCAAGAACCTGTTGGAGCTGGTGAAACTCGTGCCAATCAGGTACGGGCCATTCCGGGCGATATTGGAGCCGCAATGGAAAAGAAAGAAGTGTTGAATATATGTTGGTTGATAAAAATGAAATATGATGAATTGTTAAAAGGTTATGTAGATATTGAAGATCCTGAGATCTATAAATACAACATGTCCAATGATGATGGAAGTACATTCACGGATAAGTTGTGCGGATGTACCGTGAAAGCCGGTAGCGGCGGACCGGAAAAGTTCGTTGAAAAAATAGCGGAATTTAATCCGCTGGATTCGAAACCCGCCTATGTCTATTCAGTTGAACCCAAGGAATACGCGCAAAATATTTCAGATGTGGGAGCGAGAGAGGAATTGAAGAATTTTGTACTATCCTTAAAAGCGACGTTGCCACAGGTTGAAGGCTTAGGGCTTGATACTTACCTGGAAAAGATGAATCAATCACAGGCTCTTTTACAGGGTATATTGAGAAGACCGCTGGCTGTGGGATATACGGATGGTGAGAGTAAGTTCGGTTGGGTTCTGGGGCCGAAATTTCAAATAAACAATGAGAAATCGGGTTTTTTGGGGCGAAAAACGAAGGTGGGGGTTAAATATGTGCATACGGCGGCACAACACTCCTTTCAGGCGTCGGTGGTTGTTCCGGCATGGTGGCCTGTTATTAAAATTATAAGAAAAACAAACTGGTTGGACAACAAGGGGAGGGATCTGGAGAAGGATTCCGGGGGGGGCGACCCAATGAACGTAAGGTTGCCGGTTGACTATTCCGCCCTGACCGCATGGTTGACAGGAGACGGGGAGATGGGCAGGCCCGAGATTTTTCCGGAAAGGGGCAGGGACGGAAAGCTGAGGCGGCACCTTGTCAATGCCGGCGTGGATACAGAGAAGAAGACGCGCTTGATAATCCGGGGCCGGGATCTTTGGCGCAATCCCAATGTGTTCATTGGAAATCAGAAAGCGGACAACGTCGTCATATTACCCAATATGGAGGGACTTTTAGCGGAGTTCGGCCCGATTGAAATGCCGCCGAGGAAAAGGGGGGACAGGTCGAATCCTGTCGTGGATCTGAAGGTTTTTACCAGTAACGGATTGGCCATGGTGAAAAATAGCGTGGAAATACTCAGGGGAGATGTTTTCGAACATGGCGAAGCGAGAGCCAAAGCGACTCATATCGTCAAAGGCGTGCATGAAGAATTTGTGCTTGAAGTCACTCCTCCGGAAGCATTGAGCGGGTATCACAACGCCCGCCTCATGATCAGGCCCGAGGGTAACTTAGGTCTGGACTGGGAAAGTACGGGAGGGTTAAAAAGCCATACCGTGGAGAAAGGTAAGAAAGTTGTTTTAAAATTCGATGATGTAAAATGGCAAGACGGCAACGGAAACAACGTCAAGGAAGCGAATATGATGATGGAGTCGCTGTTGATGGTTCAATTCCAGCCGGGAAGTCTGTACCGAAAACTAGGTAACTCCGATTCGGCGGGTGACTTCGCGTATTTTAAAGATGACGCCTCATCTCGCGGGGAATGGAAGGATTCAGTCGTGCCCTATTTTCACACGGGAGACGCGGATGCGAGCAAACTCCGGCTTGCAGCGCCTGTCGTTGTTAAGCTCAGTCCTTACAAGCTGTTGAAGACGGCTTATCCGAATTTGACGAAAGGGCTCAAGGCAAAATTTAAATTGAACATGACCGGTGTGGGTACGGGGGGGAAAGAGATCGCCGTTGAAGTGCCCAAGGCGGCCGATATTAAAGAGGTTGACAATACTCTTGTCGCATCCGTTCCCGAGGGTGTCCTGGTGGAGAAACTGAAAGATGTGTTAAAAGATGGGAAAACCCATGCGTTCAATGTGAACATGACATATGCCAAGGATAAGAAACTCCAGTTCAAAAACGACGGCGAGCTCACTTTCGAGAAAATAATCCTTGAAATCAAGTCTCCAGAAATCAAGTTCGAGGTTTCCGGCGATAAAGAAGCGGTGGTTTTAAAAAATGATCTGCTTCTGTCAGTGAAAACAAAAAATATAATCCTGTTTGAGGAGTTGAAAAAGGGGTTCAAATTACGTTTGAAAAACAAGGATAAGGTATTTGAAACGAAACTCGGAAAGAAGGAAATTACCATAAAAACAGGGAGCGACGGCGTGACGACCGTGTCGGTTCCATTGAAGGGCACAAAGCTGATGGGAAAGGAAACAGAGTTCATGAACGGTTTGTTTGAGGTTCTGAAGGAAGGAACATCGGCAAGATTTTATGTGGGGGTTGAGCTTGGAGATGACAAATACTTGATGTCGGAAAAGGAACTGGCATTGAATAAGTGACAACCCGCCAACTCAACTTTTCTGCTCCTGTGGAAAAATCACGGCTTGAAAAGTTCACCGCGGCATGACGTATTTTGCGATGCCTTTAAGGGCCGAAGGGGGGCCTTGACCGGCCCTGGTTCGTATCGGGTTATGGAGAGATGTCGGCGGTGATGGTGAAACAATCCGGATGGATTGTAATTCAGGAAGGTTTGAAGCAGGCGACCGTCGTTCGGTTGCCTGCTTTCGTTTTTGAAAACAGTTGTTCCAAATCCTGTGAATACCAAACCGGCATGCATCCTCTCCGGAGGGGCGACTGTGCTTTCCCCCGAGCCTGTGTCGTTGCCCGATATGCACGGGCCGGCAGTCGGTTTGGCATCCTTTTGTTCCGACGACGCCGGATCGTCGTGGTCGGGCAGGTAGGGGGTGCTTTGATCTTCACGTGGCTCCGGCAGGGCGTCAAGCGGTAATCCTGTAAAGACAAACTTTACAACTGGAACCTTCCTCTTGAATATAATCGGCGGTGTTCTCTTCCAGCAACTCCCACATGCCGCTTTTCTCTATTTTGCTCACCACGGCGCGGTAATTGTCCTCTTCCCATGCCTGTTCACGCACGGTGATGCAGATATGGCCGCCGGGTCGGGTAATGCGGACCAGTTCGTTCAGGGCCTCGGGGCCCACATGGCCGCAGGTGAAGGTTCCCACGCTGATGACGGCATCGTAGCTGTCGTCGGCGATATCGAGGGGGCTCATCAGGTCGCCCCGGCTCAGGGTCTTATAAATGCCCTTTTCCCCGGCCTTTGCCAGCATCTGTTCGGAGTAATCCAGGCCCTCGATGTTGCGGTAGCCGTTCCCGTGCAGAAATTCGCCCACAAGCCCGGTGCCGCAACCGGCGTCAAGGATGCGGGCAGCGCTGTTTTCCAGCTGCTTATGCAGCCGTTTGCCGGCGATCATCGGTGCGACGTAGCCCAATTCGTCCATGAGGTCGGTTTCATAGTTGTCGGCCCAGTCGCTGTAGGCGGCCATGAGTTCTTCTTTACTGGATGCATTCAGGACCCTGTCGTGGATCTCCTTGCGGTTGCTCATTTGTTCTCCTGAAATGATTCTTGTCTGGTTAAAAATTATCGGCTCTTTGAGTTTTAACCGATTGTATACAAAATAAAACGGGTAGAATGTTTGAGCTATAAAACATTGAGTGCAAAGTATTGAGTACGAAACTTATTATATCGAAATTGTATATGTGTCAATGTGTATTTCACCCCTTGTTCGGGGTGTCTGGTATGACGTCTGGGCGGATTGCGGGGGTGGGGGGGTGTTGAAAAGGATTCGGACGGGTATTTGTTGTGTCCCTTTATCTGTTAAATATGATGGTGTTATAGGTATGTTGCGTTGTTCGCTGGTCTCTGGTTTTGTTCGGCGCCGCGAATCGATCAGATTCGCTCTGTACGGGTTTTTAATAAGGTTGTATGTATCGCATTCAATGTATAATATGTTTTCCTGGACCGACTTATTGATGGGGATTGAAATTGTGATATGTTGTGTGCGATGGATGTTGTGGGTGTTGTTGTATGGTGCACAATGGGTGGGTCCATCTGTCGGCTGATTTTCAGGGAAAGGGGCGCAAGGAGAAACCGGAAGAGTTCCCCGGGTGCACTGACGGTCGGGGGAGGAGAGTCGCGGTTCGAAGGCCCCGATAAGTTCATATACTGCATAAAATCCCCCTCCACCCGCAGATTAAAGCGGCTCCCGTCCATAAGGTGTTTCTTCGCTCCGCCTGCAAACTGCCCCGTTGGATTCCTGTAAGTGGAAGTATGATCCTCCTTGAAGGAGATGGTAACCTGATCTCCTTCGCGGGTCGTGATGGAAAGATCGGTGTCCAGTTTCTCTTCGTAAATGTGGTCTTTCTTGTGATCGTTAATCTCGGCACCAGGGACATGGCGGCCGGCAGCCGGCTCCTCAAAAAAATATGTCGCCGGTGTGGAAGTTCCGGTTCGAAAACCGAGCCCATCGTGGTTATGGATGAATAATCCAGCTGCCGGCGGGTTTAAGGTCGATTCCCGAGGTCACCTCCCCGGCCTCTATAAGGATCGGTTGCTCGGGGCCCCCTTCAACCGGGAGGTTGCGCCAGGAAGCGTCGGATGAATACTGAAAGGCTCGGACATGGTATTCCCCCGGGGGCAGGCCGGTGAAGATAAAATTCCCCTCTGTATCACAGCAAGCCCTCTTGTGAAAATAGAAGCCGACAGCGTGAACCGAAACATCGACACACTCGAGAATATCCGGCCCGGAAGGCCCCGCGCTGCCGGAAACGGCTCCCACGGACCATAGCTCAAAATCGATTCCGGAAGCGGTTTCCGGTGCCGTTACCGTAATGGACCTTGTCCGGAGTTGGCCGGTGGGGGTGGAGCTGTCGTAAACCGGCCAGGGCGCAACGCTTAAATTGATGGTTCCCGACGGGAGACCCCGGATACCGTAGCCCCCCTTGTCGTCGGTGACGCCCGTCAACATGTCGAAGTCGTTGCCTTGCTCGCTTGCTTCGACGACAATATTCTCGACGGGATTCCCGTGTCGATCCACTATTTTGCCGGTGATTTCGGCGCCTCTTATAAGTCCAAAATCGATTTCCGAAACGGTTTGCCTGGCGTTCACCAAAAGTTGTGACGCAAGGGCCCTTTGATGGGTATCGCCGTGGTACCGGAGCGTGAATCGGCTTTCCGGGTCCCGGGCCCTGACGACAACACTTCCGCCGGGAAACCAGGTCAGTGTGTAGGCGCCGTCCTCCCCGCTCAGGGTTTTCCCCTGTTCAATACCGGATGGATCGAGTGCCGCGATTTCGATGCCCTTGATGGGGAGGCCGGTTTCACTGTCTTCGACAGTGCCGGTGACGGTTGCATGGGTTTCGCTGATCGCCGCACTGAACTCCCCTTCGTCCACCCGGCCGTTGGCGTTGAGATCCTCCTCTCCGTCAGGGTACCCGTCATTGTCGGAGTCGGCTTTCAGCGGAGAGGTGCGGCTTTCCGGATCCAGGTCGGGAATGAAAACAGCGGGGTCGGTATGGGAACCGGCCTTGGTGTATCCCAGTTCCGTTCCGTCCTGAATGCCGTCTTCGTCGGTGTCGATTTCAAGTGGAGATGTGTTGTGGTTGTGGACTTCGTAACCGTCGGGGACGCCGTCGTCATCGGTGTCCGCATCCATGGGGGCGGTGCCTGCTTTCACCTCCTCTTCATCCGTCAGGCCGTCGGAATCCGAGTCGATTCCGCCTTCCGAGGTGACAAAAATATCATCCACCCATGCGGCGCCCGCTTCCCCCGGGGTGCCGCCGTCATTCCCATACTCCCATCGGAAGTTGTGAACGCCTTTGGGAATGTTGAAATGGCTCTGGGTAAAATCGATATTGCCGCGCCATGTTTCACGAAGTTCATCGTCGATGTGGAATTTCAGGTACTCCCCCTCCTGAAAATCCGCGGCTGTCCAGAAGCTGATGATTCCACCCTTGCAGAGAAGGGTCGTTTGCATGACCGCGGGTTCACTGCCCGACAGCTCGGGTGATTGAACGGAGCGGGCCCCCCCGTGGGCCCTTGTGTCGGTCACCCGCCAGATATTGTTTTCAACGAAGGGGCGGAAAAGGAGAATCCCTTTGTTCTTTTCGGGCGCGTAGCCGGAAAAGGAGAGGTGAAGCGGATTCGTGCTTTCCTCCTCGAAACCCTCGGAAATTCCTTCCAGCCCGTGGGGAAAGAGGATGTTGTCCACCCAGGCCCCGTCGCTTCCCGCCGATCCGAATCCGTCCTTGGCATATTCCCATCTGAAGGTGTGGGAGCCCGGGAGAATCTGTTTCGAGACCCATATATAATCCACGGCGCCGGACCATTCGCCCTCCAGCTTATCGTCGATATAGAATCTGAGGAAATCACTCTCCTCTTCGGAATCCACGGCCATCCAGAACTTCAATGCTCCCGCGGCGCAGTTGAGGGCGAAATCCACATAAGCCGTTTCTCCATCGTCCATTTCAGGAGATGTCAGGGCATGCATTCCCCGGTGGGGGTTGTCGCCGTCAATCCGCCAGTTGCCGCGGCCGCCGAATGTCATGTTGTAGCGGTCCGGGACGTCGCTTTCGAATGTTACGTTTGCATTGAGCCCTATGTTAAAGTCGATTCCCTCCGTTGCATGGGGGGGCGTGTAGGGAACTTGTTCGATAAATTTCCAGCCCGTGTAAAGGCTGGGAGATGCGATCTGGGCCTCGTTGGGGAAAGGAACATTCCTATAATATTGAGAAAGATAACCGGTTTCATCGCCGAGGACCCCCAGGGTGTAGTTGCCTTCGGGAAGGTCGACAAAGGCATAACTTCCATCCGCGGCGCTGGTGGTATAGGTTGTGTCGATGTAATAGCTGTCGGCAAGGACTCTGATTCCTTCGACGGGAAGTCCGGTTTCCGAATCCAGGATTCTGCCGCTGATGGCCGGGCGAGAGGGAGTGCGCGCGGGTTCCGCTCCCATGGAATCAAGGGGCATTTCAGGGGCGGCATGCAGTGTGCTTCCGTTGAGGGCGCTTCCCGGACAAACGGCAAAAGCCGTAAGGCAGATAAGCGCGGTGAACAGTCGTTGCAGGGTGGAATCGGCGCATTCAGAGTTTCTCATTGGCGACACCTTTTTTTGCTCCGGTTTCAAGGGATTTTTTCCGTGTTTGGGAAATAATATGTCTTTTCGGGTTTTTATGGGTTAAAACGACTGCTTATGTATGGGGGAAGTCGCTGTCCATGAAATGTAAGCATAACGTTCAGGACATTGCAATGAAATATTCAAGTCCGGTATTAAAACGGGTTACCTGTTGCGGGCAAGTGACGATACCGACTCTTCTTCGTAGGAAAATGGGGCAGGGGTATTACCGCTGATCACCGGAGTTCCGCCGTCGGATGGGTCGTGCTTCCTTTCCGGCACGACCCATTCATGTTCACTACCGGTTCATGGTTATTTTTTGAAATGATCCAACACTAGTTGATTAAATTTTTCCGGTTGATCGCTGTTAACAAAATGTGACGCGTTTTCAACCAATATCGCCCTTGGATCATAACCCCGCTTTCGGCCGGCATCAACTTCGCCGAGGGAGTATCCACCCTTTTTACCGACAACTAAAAGTGTTTTATCCTTCAATTTGTTTAAATCGTTTACCTGTCGTTCCGATGAAAAAGTAAAGGTATGATCATACCACGGGCTGACGAGTATGAGTTTATTGATCTTGTCCGGAAAATGCGCCGTGAATTTGGAGGCGATTGCCGAGCCGATCGATAATCCCAGCACATGTGTGTTTTCTATTTTCAGTGCATTCAACAACTCCGCGATATCCGAAACTGTTCTATCTTCCTTTTTTGCCGGGACCATGAATCAATCGGGTGAGGTTTGACGGTATCGGATTTGCCAAACCCCCGGATATGTCGCTTAGCATTTACCGAATAGGCAAGGCAGCTGAAGTCGGTTGATCTATAAAAAAAATATCGGGTTGACGATTCGATGGGGCCTCGATCATCGTGCTGAACTATACACTCGATATGAAGCTCTGCTTAATGCCCTTTGTGTGTTGTGTCAAGTAGTAAAGTGACGGCGAGCTGAATGAAGTGTAAATACTTGCCGTGACGGGGGATGTTGGAGCGTGATGCTTTTCGGGGAAGAACAGTAAACGGAAGTTCTTTGCCCTCCAACTCCGGTCGGGGCGCTGTCCTACACCGGGACCGATGCCGGATTAGAATGAAGCCCCAAACCAGATCCATAATTTATCCGTGTCCGTTGTCCCGGACGCAGGATCTCCCGCGGAATAGGCTGCATACTTGATACCGGTGTCATAGTGTTTCAAAAACTTGATGCTGTATGAAAGGTTGATCTCACGGCCCAGATCATTCACGCCCCGGTCGGCGTCTTCAGCCTTGAAATCATGATAAATCGCCTTCCACTTGCCGCCGAACAACTCTCCCCCCAGGGAGATGTAAAGGTCGGCCAGACCCTGGGCGGGGGTTGTCAAAAAACGGTCCGCCCATCCGTTGAATTTGTGCAGGGTTGCAAGTGGTGTTGAAAAACCGTATTTCCCGTTGTCCGAGCCCAGCACCTCGTAACCGGCCTTGAGGGTAATACCGTGAACCACCGCTCCCGCTTCCAGCAGGTAGTAATGGGCATCAAAGTCGGCGGTATCTGTTTCTTTGTCCTGGAGGGAAAATTCCGCGGTATAGAGAGCCTTGCTCCCGCCCATGTCGAAACTGCCGTTGAAGCGTATGCCGTAACTGTCGATATCGTTACGCACGCCCTCATCCTCTTCCAGGAAATAACCGTAACCCGTCAAGGTTCCGAAGGGCGTCTCACAGCCGACGTTGAACAGGTGATCCTTGGCTTTCAGATCCCGGTCATCGGCAAAGATGCGGTTTCGTTTGTCAATATAGGCGTAGGTCAGGCTCAGATGATCCCGGAGCTTCCATGCGAGGCTGAAGGCATCGAACGTCTGTCGGTCCTGCCGCCAGCCCACATCGCCGATAAAACGGTGGTTGTCGAGGGTAATCACCTGACGGCCCAGCCTTGTTACGGCGCCCCATCTCCGGAATTGCAAATACAGCTGATCAAGTTCGGTGGTTTCGGGGTCCGCCACCACTGAATACCTCGGATTCGACCCCGTTCCGTCATTATAATCGTCGACACCCAGATCCCGGGAATCCTCGAATTCCAGAACGGCCGAAAAATGATGAAATTCTCCGGTGGTATATCCCAGTCGGGTTCTGAGTGTCAGGGCATCGGCATCCTTCAGGTCCGTGTCCTGATCCACATGTTCGTGGCGCAGGCGAAAATCCACGTTGACCGTCCCGCCCGACAGTGCATCGGTGAAGGTCCCGGCGGTCGCCGTCCGGTTTATCGCAAGCAAGGGGATTACCAGCAAAATAAGAAAGGCAATGCCGAAGCGTATTGTCATGGCCGCTCCTTTTGTGCTTTGTTTACGTTCGGGTTTGCGATGCCGGGCCTTTTAAAGGAGGCCGCCGCCTCTTCCCCGACTTTCAAAGCGTCTTTCAAAATATTCATGGAGAACCTCCTTGGAATTAAGTTGGAAAATGAAACCATCGGCCTTGCCGATGGTGTCGGGTTTTGATTTGCGGGTTGGTGCGATATTCCGACTTGCGAAAAAAAAACGTATGTCTCCAAATTGTTTCGCTGCGATCCTGAAACAAATCCGAAGGTATTTGTTGTCGATGGACAGGGCATGTCGATTAAGCTCGACACTTTTGTCGGCGTTGGATTGGAAGTGCCGTCCGTTGCGGTCGACGGCCCATATGGTGTTGCCGGCTTCATCCGCAACAACCAAAGGTCGGTTTTTACAGGTGCCGGACGGTACAATTTTCCTTAACCGGAGTGAGATAAGAAAACCACAATTCCGGCGTCATTTCAATCATATTCCTCAATCATATTTCATTTCACATATCAATGCGTAATACTACTTGTTTTGCGGTGCGTAATTATACGCGGTTCGGGGAGGTGATAATACATCCGGCTGATCGTGCCTTGATATGGTTTTTTCCATTGGATCAAGACGTGTCCGCCCACCCGGGAGTTGTATTTGATCCCGACGCCCATGTCGGCGATCGGATCCACCCCTCGCTGGAGAAGCTTCCCGGGAAGGCGCGAAGTGCTTTTATAAAACCGGCCGGAAATACCCGCACGGAGGTAACCGCCGCAGGTCCCGTAAAATTGGCGGGCAGGCCCTCGTGGATCACGATATTCTTGCAACCCTTGCCGTTCCCGGCGCGTTGACAAAGGCCGGTGCTTCATATATGTCCTTCGGACGTGTTGTCTTTCGGATTAACCAAAGGGGTTGTGAAACCCCGCCGTATTTCATTAAAGGATCGTGATCATGCTGAATAAGAAACGTGCCATGGCGGAAAAAATCCTGATACTGGGCCTTGGCGGCATGGGGGCTCACCTTGCCAAACGCCTGGTTCATGAAGGCCATGCCGTCACCGCCATCGAACCGGACAGCCACCTCATTCAGCGTATCGACGGTCAACTGGACGCGCGGCTGATTCAGGGGTCGGCCATGAGCATCGACTGCTGGCGCGAGGCCAATGCGGAACAGATCGATATCCTCATCGCCGTCACCAACAACGACGCGGTGAACATGCTGGCGGCGATGATGGCAGACCGGTTCGGCATCAAGCTGAAAATCGCGCGGGTACGTTCAATGGATTTCGGCCACGAGGACTCCCTGATCAATCCCGACGATCTGAAAATCGATCTGATTATTCACCCGGAAGAGCTGGCGGCACAGGAGATCGTGCGGCTGGTGGAGCGGACGGCCGGAATTGAGATGATCGACATCGCCGACGGCCGGACCCAGGTGATGGCCACCCGGGTGGACGCGGACTCGCCCCTGGCCCACCAGAGCCTGAAAAACCTCTCCCGGATCCACAACGCCTTTCCCTTCCGGGTGGTGGCCATCGCCAGGGGGATCACCACCATCCTGCCCGGCGGTGACCATGAGATCCTTCCCCATGATCAGGTGCTGATCATGGCATCCAAAAAGGATCTGCCCCAACTGATGGAGTTGACCGGGGTCAGGCAGCAAAGCCGGCACCGGGTGATGATCATGGGCGGGGGCATGGTGGGCAGCCGCGTGGCCGAACTGATGGGCAAGGGAGTCAAGGTGAAGCTCGTGGAAAAAGAGGAGAGCCGTGCCGCCGAGTTGTGCCATCGCCTGGATCATGCCGAGGTGCTTCACGGGGACGGCACCGATGCCGACAACCTCGATCTGGCGGGACTGGCCCATATGGACACGTTTATCACCGCCACCGGTGAAAACGAAACCAATATCATGAGCTGCATGCTGGCCAAGCACCTGATGAGCACCCGCGATACCCGGAAAAAAGAGTGCAAGACCATCTCCATGGTGAGTAAGGAGGAGTACCTTGTGCTGGCCGCCACCAGCGGCTCGGACATCGCCCTGAACAAGAAGGTGCTGGCCGCCAACGAGATTTTAAAGTTCATCCGGCGGGGGGAGCTGCTGTCGGTGGCGCACCTTCACGGGTTCGATACGGAGGTGGTGGAGATCCTGGCGGCCAAGAATTCGCCGATCACCCGTACCCCCCTTTCCAAACTGGACGCCTCCTTGCGCGGAAAGATCCTGATCGGCAGTGTCTTCCGGGAGGGAGAATGGAAAATAGCCGTGGGGGACACCCGCATCAAGCCCGACGAACGGGTGATCGTGGTTTGCAAATCCCTTCACCTGAAGGATGTGCAGCAGCTGTTTCTGGGATAGCCTACCGTTTCCAGAAGGAGGGGTAGAAGATCACCAGCGCGGAGAACATCTCCAATCGTCCCACGAGCATGTTGTAGGATAGAAACCACTTTCCGGCGTCGGAAATAAAGGCGTAGTTTTCCGACGGGCCGATCCCGCCGAACCCCGGGCCGATGTTCATGAGGGTGGCGATCACCGTGCTCATGGCGGTCACGTAGTCCAGGTCGTCGGTGAGCACCATCACGCAGCCGCCCCCCAGTATCAGGAAAATATTCAAGATGAAATAACAGACGGAGAGCTGGATAATGGTATCGTCCACCGGGCGCCGGTTGAGGCGGACGGAGATGACGGACATGGGCTGGAAAAAGATCTTCTTGACGGCGGCCGACATGAACTTGCACAGGACCACGTAGTGCACCACCTTGATCCCGCTGGTGGTGGAGCCGGCACAGGCGCCGATGAAGCAAACGACATACAGGAACATCTGGGCGGCCTGGGGCCACTGTTCATAATCGGCGGTGGAAAACCCGGTGGTGGTCAGAAGGCTCGTCACCTGAAAGGTTCCGTAGCGGATCGCATCCGCAAGACCGTAGGTGTTTTCCCGCCACAGGATCAGGGAAACCATGCCGCAAAAAAAGAGCATGAAGCCCAGATACCAGCGAAGTTCCGTATTGATCAACGGGGCCTTCCAGTCGCCTTTGTACACCTGGTAGAAGAGCACGAAGGTCGTGCCGCCCAGAAACATGAACAGGATGACGATCCAGTCGAAATAGGCGTTGTCGTAATGCCCCAGACTGGCATTGTAGGGGGAGTATCCCGATGTGGAGACCGTCCCGAAGGCGTGGCAAAGTGCATCGAACAGGCTCATCCCCCCCAGACAGAGCAGAAGGGTCTGAAGCAGGTTCAATACAAGGTATATGATCCACAACCGGATCATGGTGTCCCGGTTGCGGGCATGAAATTTCTCCTTGGTGATCACCTGTCCCGGCGAGGATTCCGCCCTGAAAAGACGAAGCCCGCCCATGCCGTGGGGCAGGAATATAACCGTCAGCGTTAGAAACCCCATCCCCCCTAAGAGGTGTGTCTGGCTGCGCCAGAACAGGAGGCCCCGGGGCACGACTTCAATATCGGTGAGAATCGTCGCGCCGGTGGTGGTGTAACCGGACATCATCTCGAAAAAGCCGTCGGTGAACGATGGAATGGAACCGTGGATCATAAAGGGCAGGGCGCTCAGCGCGGAAACCAGAACCCAGCCGAAAGCCGCGATGAAGATGCCGTCCTTGATGCCCAGGTCGTGCTGTTTTCGGCTGGCCCACCAGAGCGGTGCGCCCAGACCGACGGTTATCGCCGCCGAAACCAGAAGCGCGAAAAAATCCCCGCCGCCGTAGATCAGCGAGCAGGTCAGCGGTGCCAGCATGGAGAAGCCGGTGACCAGGAGCAATGTACCGAAAACGTGAACGATGGAAAAAAAATGCATGGGGGTCGCCGCCGTTTTAATAAAAGGTTGTCGTGTTTCATGTGCCGGGCAATCCATACCGTACGTTTAAAAAAAAAGCAACGCACGGCGCCGGACGGATATGAACTTGTTTTTTACGGGCCGACCTGTAAAAAAACGTCGAAGGTATGCACCACCACGACCGCTGTGGGTCTTGTTTGTTTGAATATGTTGAAATGCTTGACTTTTGATCCTCGTTCCCGAAACCTATCGTCAGGCCGTTTCCGCACTTTCCCCGGCCCCTGTGGATGATCCCGGGTAAATTGATTTTTTTGCCGCTGGGTTCTTGTGTCGGTAACCCGGAGGTTTGGCTTGTGAGCCGGGCTTCCAACTCAGATGGTCGAAGACCGTGGCGAACGAGAACTCCCTCGTGCAGTCTTCGCGGTTCCTCGGTGATTATTCCAATATCGCTTTTTCCCGCAACTTTTGCCCGTCGGCAAAGTCCCCAACCTCGTCCCAATCCACATGCTTGTGAAACAGTACGACCTTTCGAATGGACGTTTTTCCGCCGACCACGAAAAGCCCGGGGTGGTGAAAATGAATACCGACACCTTACTATTGCAAAAGAGGGATCAAGCTGATTTCAAACACTTTATATTACACCTCCTTGTTTTCACCGAGGAAGAGTCGGCTTCCTTTTGCTAAGCTTTTATATTTCAGCTTCATCCGGATATCTCGGTATTATTCCTCCCCTTTTGTTATCGTTACCGAAAAGTGGAACGATATTAGTTTGTGTGCGGCCTTTTAAGCGGATCGCCGGCAACTCCAATCCAATAAGTATTTTGTACCGTTTTAGGCATGGTTGCGCTTTTTGTCTTGATCTTTCATATCGAGCATTATAGTTTGTATGCGTTCGTTATTTCATCCGATCCCGGTCGTTAACTGCGTTCCTCCTCCTCTTGCGAACCGCTTCCGTGCCTTTGAAACAGATCAGAGGCAATACCCTTAAAAACGTTTCAATGTCTTAAACCACGGCGGAGCAATCGTGCATGGGCTCCCCGCAACCCTTAACGACCCAGAAGGAGGTTTTTAAAGATGGGAAAATGGAATTTTTGTCTTACGGCCGGGCGGTGTTTCTCAGCCGCTTTCCTGATGATACTGCTGCTTTTACCGGCTTCGGGCCTTGCCGCGGGCGGACGCTGCGCGACACAATATCCGGTTGTCCTTGCCCACGGGATGGGGGCTTCGGCGGAGATCCTCGGCATCATGGATTACTGGGGAGGGCTGGGCGATACCCTCGAAAGCGAAGGCGCCGAGGTGTACATCACATCCGTCAACGGGATGGACAGCACCGCGAACAAGGCGGTCGACTTTAAGCGTCAATACCTTCAGATCCTGGCCGTTTCCGGAAAGTCCAAGGCGAATATCATCGGCCACTCCCACGGAACGATCTATACACGCTACGCCATCTCCAACCTGGGACTTTCGGACAAGACGGCAAGTCATACCAGCATCGCCGGTCCCCACAGGGGGAGCGTTGTCGCGGATGCCGTGGTGGGTCTTGTTCCCGATTCCCTGGAGTGGCTGGTGGGCGACACGTTTGACTTTATCTATACGTATATCTTCGGCGACACGAATCCGGACAGCCTGCAAAACGGCTACGACATGACCCGGGCAAACATGATCGACAACTTCAACCCCAACACCCCCGACATGCCGGGGATTTACTATCAGAGCTGGGCCGGCAAGATAAAGACCATGGCGGTGAACGCAAGAAACTGGTATTTCGCCGGCACATGGCCGCTGCTGCTGCTCTACGAGGGGGCAAACGACGGGTTGGTAAGTGTCGACAGCGCCAAATGGGGAAATTTCAGGGGAGTCGAGGACGGCGCGTGGTACAGCGCCGGGGTCGACCACCTGAACATTATCGGCATGCCCCTCGGCCTTACCCCGGGCTTTGACAGCGACACGTTCTATCTGGATCTTGTAAGCGACCTTAAGGAACGGGGGTATTAGCACTCTCCTGCCGGGCAGAGAGCGTTACCTGCCCGGCAGGGCATCAAGAAGAGGAGTTTCCATACGATGAAAGTCAAAAATACCGCGGCGATCCTTGGAGTCGTCGTCCTCGCCGGTCTGATCTTTCACCCGCACCGGGAAAAATCGCCCCACAAGTTGGGTTACATCTTCGACCGGCAAGACGACATACCGGTTGAAGCCGTCGTGAAAATTCGGAAAAAGACAAGCGCCGAGGAGTTTTTACAGGCATATGAAAAAGAACATACCGGGGATTCAAAAAAACAACATTCAGAGGCAAACGGCCGTATCCCGAAAACCGACCCATTACTTTCCGGTGAAACGGTCACCCACAACACCCTGCGTTTTTTCAAATTCCTTAACGCACGGTTAGGTATGAGCAGCGACACCGAGGTCCACCTCGAAAAAGTCCTCGAATATTTTACATCATATTTACCCCGGAAAACGGCGGAAAAGCTGTTTTCCGTCTACGGCGACTACCTTCGCTGCGAAACGGACCTGGCGGATGAGATGAACTCCTGGTCCAGGCCCGAAATTCCCGAGGATTTGATCGATCGGCTTTCCCGTGCACAGGAGTTCAGGCGAGGCTACATGGGTGTGGAAACGGCGGACATTCTTTTTGGTGCGGAGATAAAGTCAAGGGAATATGCCCTGCGCCGGGCGATGATCGTGTGCGACGGTGATATGTACGGCAGCGATAAGACGGCACGGCTCACGGACCTGAACGAGGATATGTGGGGGGAAGACGCCGGCGCTGTGGAAGCGCTTGCCCTGCCGTTCAACCGTTATCGTGAAAAGCTCAGAATCTATTCAAAGGATTTCGGTAAGTTGTCCGATGCCGAGGATAGACTCGCCCTCGAAAGGGAGTTTCGGGAAGAGATTTTCCCCGTGGAAGTGGTGGAACGCCTCGATATGGTGGACAAGCATATCGCGGCGGAAAACGCCGAAGAGAATTCGTATCGCGTGAGGGCAAACGAGACCCGAAACAATACGGAGCTGGCTCCGGAAGAGAAAGAGCAGAAGATCGAGAGGATCCGAAGCCTGCTCCTCGGAGATCGGGCAAACGCGGTTAAAAGAAGAGAGGCGATTCAAGCGGGCCTCGAAAAACTCAGGCATCATCATGAAAAACAGCGCTTGTGAAAAGTCGGCACAAGATGGGAACTTGCTTTCAAAATATGTATGAAAAATTATTGTAAGTAGTAAGTGTGGTCACGGTTGGCCCTGTGCCGCAATATATGCGGCAGCTCAGTCAGCGCTTGTCCTCCTTCATTGCCGGCCTCTCGGGAACACCCGTTTCGCACTCCTCCGCGATCACCTTGTCGCCGGAGCAGCTGAGCTTGTGGTCTGTTTTATTGAAGACGGGCTTGCCATACATATTGCCCGACTCCATGAAGACGCTGCGTTTACCGATCACCCGGCGTATCTTCTCGGTGGCAAGAACCCTCTCGGCAACGGTGAGCTTTCCGGTCGGCTCCTCTCCCTCAACGGCATCGCTGTCGCTTCCATGGGGCCGAGCTCCTTGATCTTATCTCCGAATTCGGAAACCGGCTCAACGAGCCGGGACGCCTCGCCCGATGAGCACTGGGCAAAGGCCACGCGCTCCTGGTTGAGGCCAGCGTACCTGAGAAGTTTCGGGGCCATGTTCATCTTGGCCATGGCCTGATGTTTACCCGTTATATAATGACGGTCCCCGAAATAACATCCCACCACCAAAAGGCCTCCGCGAACCTACCGGAAGGTGACCTATCCGGTTTTATGGAATTTCCGGATTTTGAAAACAGGTGTTCTTAATTGCCGGGTTAATATAGCGGGAAAAAGATCATGAACATGGGAATATTCATAAAAGTTTTTCCGGGATACACGGGGAATATCTTGTTTTTAATTTGATTTCCCTTTATTCTATCCTCCGATATGAAACCACGAAATCCCTCAACCAGCCCCCGGGATGTAATTCCCCCGCAGCTTGAAGAACTCAAACGGGAAGCCTTGAGTTTGGGAGCAACCGCCGCGGCCATCATACCGGCCGGGGAAATCCGGGTAAAAAACGAGCTGGCGGCCCTGTGCAACGGGGAATATAAGTGCCCGAACCACGGCCTTGCCGCCGGCTGCCCGCCCCATGTCGAAGGTCCCGATCAGTTCAGGAAATGGCAGGCCCAAAGCCGGTATGCCGTTTCCGTGAAGATTGAATTGCCCGCATCCGTCCTGTATTCCCATGAACGCAAAGAGGTCATGCAACTCCTTCACCAGTTGGTGGCGGGTGTCGAGAAAAAAGCGGTGGAAATGAATTTCACGAACTCCAGGGCATTTGCCGGCGGCTCATGTAAACAACTGTTCTGCGACAGGCACCCAGCATGCCGCGTGGTTGCGGAAAAGAAACCCTGTCGCCGGCCGGATACCGCCCGGCCGTCCATGTCGGGTTTTGGAATTGACGTCATCCGGTTGATGACCTCGTCCGGGTGGCCGCACCAAAAGACAAGCGCGCCCGAAGCATCCGATGCGGAAGAAACCGGCTGGGTGGCGGGCCTGATTCTTATCGCGTAAACCCGTTCCGGGAAAACAAGCATGAAAACGAACAGTGATCAAATAATAGCCGATAAAATTTTACAATATGCCGATTTAACGGGCACGCGGGTTCTTGAGGTTGGATGCGGGAACGGCCGTGTGACAAGATTCCTTGCGGATCTTCCCGCAAAACTTGTCGCCGTGGATCCGGATGAAAAGCAGATCCGTTCCGCCGGAGAACAGGTGACCGGGGCTAGCTTTCAAATCGGGTCGGGGGAGGATCTGTCCTTCCCCGACGCCTGTTTCGACCGGGTTGTCTTTACACTGTCGCTCCATCATCAGGACAGTGTCAAAGCCCTGTCCGAAGCCGGCCGGGTATTGAAAAACAGGGGCTGGATCCTGGTCGTCGAGCCGGTTGCCGAAGGGGAGGTCGAACAGGTATTTGCCCTGGTCCACAATGAAAACCGGGAAAAACTTCTGGCGGAAAACGCCGTCCGCACCTGCGGCATCCCCGTCGCCCGTTCCGAAATATTTCATGCCCAATGGATTTTTAATGACAAACACGACTTATGCGAATCGCTTTTCGACTATTACGGAGAAGCGTATGATCCCGAAATTGCCGGACGGATCCTTTCTTTTGTGGGAGACAAAGCCGAGGAAGAGCCTCTGGTATTGAAGGACACCATGATCATCCATGTCCTCAAAAAGGAGGGCAAGCAAGACTGAACAGGAGGAAACCATGAGAGTAAAGATACGATTTCGGTTTCCCTGCCTGATTGCGATTTATAAGCGGTTTCATGTTGAGACCCTTGCCGAATGTGCGCCCGGCAGGGGACCCCGTTGTTTTCCCGCCGCACCCGGAAAAGCCCCGGTCCCATTCTCAATAATCCCTGGAAAGCGGTCGCCGGTTTGCATCCCGACTACTCCAAGCGTCAAATATCAAAAAACGTTCCGCTTACACCACACGGATTTCTCAAACCGAATCAAGTAACGGGATAAATTCGAGAATAGGTAGTAATACCCGTAATTACTAGGTACTTATACCTGTTTTGCTTGTGCGGTAAGAAATTCTCTTGATGTAATAAACAAAACATGGTTTTCTCCCGATTTTACGGAGTGCCCAGTCGTAATGAGAAATTGAGAAATCAGTTTTGCTGTTTAAAATGAAAAAAAGCTGAACGAATATGTACTTTTCAAATGGCCCGCCGGCCGCGGGATGCGAACCGCCGGCGCCCTCGGTGGAGAGGCGTGGAGATCATCAAAAGTGAGAAAACCACTCCGGGTTTTTCCCGCCGCCGAGACCATCGTTAAGACGGCCTGCAATCACGACTGTTCCCCGGTTGTCGCTTCCGGTGTCTTCCCTGACGGTGGCGGTATCCACGGGCTGTATTCCCTGGCGGTGGCGGTACCCACGGGCTGTATTTCTCCATGATCGACGGAGAAGATATGGCGGTCGGCACCGGCTGGCGTGACTGGGCTCGGCATAACTTCGTCCGGCGTTGGACCATGACCGATTAAAGTTACGGCATGGATATAAGAACACGTTCATAAACCCAAGCATCCCCAGCATGAACATAAACTGCTGGAAAGGTTTCTATCTTGAAAAAACTTGTTAATGCACTTCTCATCGTACTTCTCCTGGCTTCTTCTTCCTTTGCCTTCGAATACACCCACTTCGGGCATCTCTTCGGCACCAACTCCTGGGACTACACGCCGTCGTGGATGGCGGATCCCGTGGTCGGAAAGGACAGGATGTGGTGGGGTTCCGACAGGCACCCCGATGTCGTACCCGGCGAGGGGGATGTTATCATGTACAACGAGGCTGTTGGCGGCGTGTGGGGAACTCCGCGGATTGTCATGACTCCGAACATGAGCGGATGGGAAGGTCGATGCACCTGTGACCCTGCCGTGGTCCGCGGTTCCTTTACCTACAACGGTCAGAGCTACGGCCTCGCCATGTACTACACCGCAACCGATGACTGCACCGATGACAACAAGATCGGCGTGGCCTTTTCCAATGACGGCATTAACTGGGTTAAGAACTCAAGCAATCCCATCATCACCGGCATGTGGCCCAACAGCGGAAGGTACGGCGCGGGACAGTCCCAGGTACAGAACTACAACGGCGGAAGCGGTATCCGCATGTGGTACACCGACACACCTCCCAACGGCCCCGCAAGGACCTACGAAGTGACCAGCACCGACGGTATCAACTTCGGCGCGCCCACCCCTCTGTCCACCAGCGGCATTGTCGATTTCAGTCTTGGCAAGATGATGGGAGGCGCAATCGCCTTCAGTCCTTCCGCCGACTACCTCTACTGTGCGTTCAGTAATATCCACATGCAGCTTATCACCTACAGGATCCCGACGGCTCAGAGATTCACCGGTACGTGGCAGCAGGTTGATACGATCCTTCCCTCCGAGGTTGGGCCTTCTACCGACGTGCCCCACCTCTTCGAGGCCGGCTTCAGGACCGATGCCTACGGCAACCTCAGTAATACCACCTATCCCGGCATCTGGATTGCCTTTGCGGCAGGGTGGTACGACCTCAACAAGGCTGTCCATTGGGAGCTGTATCAGGCCGGCGGTCAGTAGCGGCTGTACCGCGTCTGATTAGATGGCGGCATGGTTGGCAAGCGCGCTCCCTGGTAACTCTTGGAGCGCACCAATCAACCATGGGGCAATGGGGGAGATAACGCTTGCAGCGTCTTCGTTTCTCCCGGCGACCTGTGGCAAGTGATAATTTGGGGGTGGTTGCGGCGGGCTGGACGAAGGCATTGACCGACGGGGCCGAAGCTATTGTTGTTTTGAAAAAAACTCGATGAAATTCTTTCCCATGACAAGGAAAAAACCCAGTGGGAAAAGAAGGAGAAAGGGGAGGGCGACATATGTGCTTCGCTCCATGGAGAAGGCAACCGGCTGTACAGCAGCAAGGGGGTGTTGGCGAGAATGTGCGAAGCGGCAGGTTCATGGTACAGGGGAAACAGGGACCGCACCGCGCTTTTCATGCCGGAGCCGCATTTCGGCGTGCGATTGAAAACGCCGCCCCGCCGGAAAAACCCCTCCAGCACGGCCAGCGAGAGGCAGGGGCAGATGCCGATGCACAGCGCCGGAACCAGCGGAATGTAAATGAGGGCTCCGAATTTCCTGTTTTGAGCCGTGTATAGTAAAAAATACAGCAGTATAAAACCGCTTGCGGCGGCAAACAGGGGAACGTCCAGCCACAGAATCTGATGCGGGCCGCCCCCCACCCGCCACCGGATCGTGGGATAAAGCGTCAGGGTGGCGACGGTGCCGAAAAGCCGGCAGGTATTGGCCAGTGGGTGAAACAGGGCCTCGATCTTGATCCCCGCGGACAGATCCGAGGAGAGGAGAGCGGGCAGGATCTTCCGGGCCGTCTGAATGGATCCCTTGGTCCACCGTTGCTGCTGCCCCCGGAATGCCGAGAGGGTGGTGGGGAGTTCGGATATGGCCACGCAGTCGTGCAGGTAAATGAACCGCCACCCTGCGGCCTGGGCCCGGTAGCTGAGGTCGAGATCCTCGGTCACGGTGTCGGACTGCCATCCGCCGGCCGAGGGTTTCGGCCAGTAAGGAGAGGGCGGAAGCGTCCTCTTGCATCCGGCTGCTGCTGCTGCTGTCCATCTTTCCGGAGGAGAGGTGGATCTTGTGAATCGCCTCGGAGATCTCCCGGGCGGAGAACCGTGATGTATTCGCTTTCCTTTGCCTTGGCGAGATCCGGATCGCCTCCCCCTCTGCAATCCATGAAACGAGCCTTCCGAACCGTTACCGGCAAAGGGACCTTGCACATAATAAAAAACCTGATTCGTCATTCCTGAACAATTCGATCCCGAGCCCCGCGGAAGAGCAGAGTCTTTTCATCTCCGGTATTCCGGGCATCATATCGTTTTCGATCACGGTTCCGGCCTTGCGATGTACATCGTTTATTTCGGAAAGATTTATGAAGTGGAAGATAACGAGTTTTCCTTCGGGATGAAGCGCACGGGCCATCGATATCAGAATTTCCTCTTTGTTTTCGAGGTGGGGAAAAACCTGGTGGCACAGGACCAGGTCGAATTTACTATTCCCATCGAGAAATTCCTCAACCCTCTTCGAATGGACCTCGACATTGGAACATCCCGCGGTTCGGATTCGGGCAGCCTCGATCATTGCCGGACTGATATCCATCGCAACCACGGAGCCGGTCGGACCGGTACGCCCGGAAAGAATTTCGGTCAACCTGCCGGTACCGCAGCCCGGCTCCAGAACTGCCGAACCGGTTATGGAGCCCAGCACATTGAAAAGACGGCCGAGTTTCGCAAGCTCCCCGGGACCGTATTCTTCCGAGGCCCATGCCGCATCCACCTGTGAATCGAAAAAAACCGCTTTATTCTCGTACATATTTCTCCTTTTATTCCTGTCCCGTTCTCCCCCCCCCCGGTATCTGAAATGACGGCAGTTTAAGGGGGTGAGAAAGAAAAGGGGACACGGAACATAATCAATATACAACAAATTCCGATGGATACGCATAGTTCGCCCATCTTGCGTGTCCAATGTGTACTTGAAAAATGCCATGCGCCTAGCTTACACAATTACCGATGATTCGCGTTGCTGTTGGCGTAAAGCAATGCTTCGACTTTTCAGAGCCGAGTCTCCCGAGAGTGTCGATCTATTTAATTCCGCATCCCTAATGCCTCTTTCACCGAAGTTGAATCCTGTGTGATGAACCCCGAAACAATCAATTCCATATCCCGGTGGTCGGCCGTTTTTGATACAGACGTACATCGGTTGCACGACTACACCCCCACCGGGGTTTATGGCCCAATAAACCGCAGTGTGAATCGAATATTCATCACCTTGGCTTCTTCTTCACGTTCCTTTGGGAGTTCTCCCGATAAAGAATCATTCAGGTTCGCTCGATCAAAGCTTCTGGATTGATTAAAGTCAAATAAAATAAAGTGTTACGGTTTGGTGTGGTCGGGCGGACGCACCCCGTTGATCTTTGTATTATGGAGATTTCAAGGCTTCATGCCCGGATTTGATGACGGATAACCACGTCATGGTTACCATTACCCGGGACAAGCCCGGATGTCAAACAGAATTACTTTTGTACTCCTATTTCAGGCATCCGGAAGCTTCCTGTTCCGTAATACGGCACGAAACAGGCTGCTCCGGCGGGTGGTCTCGCGACTTCGTTCTTTTTTATTGACAAAAAGAAAGATATCATTTATCTGTTGTCGTCAATGACGCGATAGAAATCGCATATAGCAGTAAATCTGTAGTAGTAAAGCAGGGTTTTAATTATCAGCCACGAAGGCTGCACCGGACAGGAACAGGACCGGGCGGCATTTTCGCGGCTTTTTTTTGCCTGAAATCGATCTTGAACAAGCATCGTATTCATACGGCAACCAAATCCCCGATCCCGCAGCGGCAACTTGTCCTTGGCGCCATAAATCTTTTCAAACCGAGTTACCAGCCCGGCTCATGGCGGACGGGAAACGGCAAGCGTGGAACCTTAAACCTGCAATTGAAATCGTTTAAGAATCAAAAATGATCAGTATTTCAATTCTGTGCAGGTATTCCCGAAGAAAAGCCATGCCTTGAAATGAATGTGTCGCAAAGTAGTGGAATATTGATCTAAAGTTCACAATAACAATTTCTTACGGGTTTGGTCGGGTTCTTGATTGCAAATTTGAGGTAGAAGATAACGATAGGGATTTCATTGAAAATGAATAATACAACCATGGAAATACCGGCAAAGCAACCGGTCGTCCGGAAGGTACCGCGTTCACCGGCTCACGAGAGAAAATCCCGGAGAACAGGATTAGCCTTTTCGGAAGTAAAGAGGATATGGACTCTGGCGCTGTTCGGCGTCATGCTGCTCATCATCGCCTGCTGGGCCATGGCCGGCGGCGCTTACGATATCTCGATTTTCGATATCGTCAAGATCGCCGAAGCGCATCTCTCTCCGTTCGGGAATCCGGCGGAGATCAACAGGCTCCACAACACCATCGTCTGGAATATCCGTTTTCCCCGGATACTGACGGCAATCTCCGTGGGCATATCACTGGGCACGGCGGGCAGCGTGTTCCAGGGCTGCTTTCGGAATCCCCTTGTGGAACCCTATATCCTGGGCATCTCGTCCGGGGCCGCATTCGGTGCGGCGCTGGGCATCGTTATTCCCGGCTTTTTCCTGTCGATCCAGGTTTCGGCTTTTATCTTCGCCTCCATCGCGGTTGCCGGGGCCTGTTTCATGGCCCGCGTACACGGCGAAACGCCCATTGTCACGCTGATCCTTGCCGGCGTCATTATCGGATCGGTTTTTTCCGCGTTCGTGGGCATCATGAAATACCTGGCCGCCGATTCCGCGCTTCGCGAGATCGTGTTCTGGCTCATGGGCGGGTTCTACTATTCGAGCTGGAAGGATGCGGCGCTCCTGACTCCCGTGACAACAGCCTGCTTTGCCGTCATCTCCTTTTTCGGCTGGAAACTGAACATCCTCTCCATGGGGGACGAGGAGGCCCGGGCGCTTGGGGTGAACCCCGAAAGGTGCAAGCTGATCCTGATCGTTCTCGCCACCCTGATCACCGCCGTATCCGTGTCCGCCGTGGGGATCATCCCCTGGGTGGGGCTGATGACGCCCCACGCGGCGAGAATGATCGTGGGGCCCGATCACAGGTTCGCCATACCCGCCTCGGCACTCCTTGGGGCGATCTATCTCGTTGTCTGCGATACAATCGCAAGAACACTCACCAGCGCCGAAATCCCCATCGGGATCATCACGTCGATCATCGGCGCCCCATATCTCTTTTACCTTCTCAGGGCAAAGGGAAAAACCGCATTTGGAGGATCGTGATGCTGCATGTGGAAAAGATCTGTTTCAGTTACGGAAGAACCCGGATTCTCGAAGATATCGGTTTCGACGCCGGCAAGGGAGAACTGTGCGGGCTTTTCGGCCCCAACGGGTGCGGCAAGAGCACCCTTTTCAAATGCTGCATGAAATTCCTTAAAATCGAAAAGGGAAAGATCTTCATGGACGGAAGAGATGTCCGCGAAATGAGCGTCAAGGAGACGGCGGGACTCGTTTCCTATGTTCCCCAAGAGCACCGCCCCCCCTTTCCCTTTCTTGCGGGAGAGGTGGTCCTCATGGGAAGAACGCCCCATATGCGCGGTTTTTTCGGAATCGATCGCTTGCACCGGAGGAAAGCAGCTGAAGCCCTCGAGCTGCTGGAAATCGGTCACCTTGCGGACCTTCCGTACAACCGCTTGTCCGGCGGTCAGCGCCAGATGGTTCTTATCGCCCGGGCGATTGCCCAGGATACGAAAATGATATTTCTGGATGAACCCACATCCGCGCTGGATTACAGCAACCAGATCCGCATCTGGAAAATCATGAGAAGAATTGTCGAACGGGGAATCACCATCCTCGCATGCAGCCATGATCCCAACCATGTCGCCTGGTTCTGCGACAAGGCGGTGGTGATGAACGAAAGGGGCATTGTTGCGGAGGGTACTCCGGCGGCGGTGCTCACCCAGGATCTCCTGGACGAGATCTACGCGGATATGTGCAGTGTAAGGAATATGGGGGGCATGCGGGTCGTTCTGCCCAGCGGACTGGAAGAGGAGCGGGGCGTTACCGGCAGCTCCGCGGCATGTGCGTGATTTCAGCACGGCTCGAAAACTATCGAAAAACTTTTCGGCCCTCATTATTGATGCCCCTGTAAAAAATCGGCGTCCAAAAATCCGACCACAACCGGCCGTTGTTTTACTCTGAGTGTTTCGCACCATGGTGTGGTCAAAAAAATGACTTTGGACTTTTTTACGAGCGCATCATTATTGACGGTCCTGTAAAAGGTTGCGCTTCGATAAACGGCGCACGGCATGAAGGTCTGTCCGGGTAATGGGGCAACTGAATGTTGTGGCTAAAAAATCTGCTTCGGACTTTTAAGGAACACTTGAGTCAATATACTGATTTTACAATGTCGGACTCGAAGGCGATGTCGATCCGGTCACGGGAATAAAGAGCGGGATCCTTTTCGGGTATATGACCGTTTAGGGTCTGAAACTGCTTTTTAGGAGGGCATCATTATTGGGGGTAAGCGATGATTACCAGGGAGGTATATATGTTCGTTCATCTTGTGAAGAGGAGCTGTATCGCGGGTTTTGTTCTGATGATGCTTATGGGATTCTGTGATGCCGCCCCCGCAGGGAAGGGGTATCGGGCGGTAAGGGACAGCCGGGGGAGGGAGATCCGGGTGCCGGAAAAGATAAACCGGGTGGTCACGGTGAGCGACGGTCTTGTGGCCGGCGTCATGAGCGCCCTCGGGGAGGCGGACAAGATCGTGGGCCTGGGGTCGGGTTGCATTCCCAAACAGTGGCATTATGAATACCCCACCGTAAGCGGTGAAACATACGATTATACGGATGGAATGAACACCGTGACCTTCCTCAACCCCTCTCTTATGGAACTCCCCCTTGTGGCAAGATCCGGAAGCGGCATCAACTACGAAGCGCTGGCCGGCCTGGATCCGGATGTGGTGATCATCCGCGCGGGCTCCTGTTCCCTGAGCGGGGACAGGGCGACGGTGGAAAAGAGCATCGGGCTGATCGAGTCCCTCGGCATACCGCTGATCGTTCTCCATGGGCCCAATACCTATGAGAATCCCCATATCCGGACCCTGTCCGAGGAGATCCGCATCATCGGCCGGGTTTTCGGAAAAGAATCCCGTGCCGGCAAAATAGCGGGGTATCTTGAAAGCCAGGTCAACCTTGTGAAGGAACGAACAGCCGCCGTATCCGAATCCGAAAGAAAGTCCGTACTGCTGCTGGGGCTTTCACCAAAGGCAAGAAAACAGGGCGGGGCGGGTCATGTCAAGGGACTGGACACCATCCAGAGCAAATTCGTGGAAGAGTTTGTACATGCCCGGAACGCCTTTCGCGAAAAGGGCGGCTGGAAGATACTGGGGCCGGAACAGGTCATGGCCCTTGATCCCGATGTCATCGTGCTGATCACCTCCTGGGGTTATCATCCGCCCCGTGAACTTTACGAGGCGCCCTATTACCGGAACCTGGGAGAGATGCGGGCCGTGAAGAACCGCGGGGTTTCGGCGCTTCCGTGGACTCCCTGCAACTGCGAAAAACGCCTGGAGTATCCCGTGGACGTGATGGTGACGGCCATGGCCGCATACCCGGAACTGTTCCGGGACATGGATCTTGCCGGGTGGCTCCTCGAATTCTACATGAATCTCTACGGAGTGGATAGGGAAACGGCAAAACAGCTCAGATCCCGCCAGTGGATGGACTGGACCCTGGAGAGGTAAAATTCCGAACAGGAAATTCGCTTAATTAAGATCCCCCTGCACCGGGTGACAAGCCGTTCACTTTCAACAGCGAAACCGAAGGGGGATTTTGATTTTTGTAAAAAAACGATTCCCGTTACCCCGGCAACTCGGAACCGCACCGGTTGAAATCTAAATGCTATATAAAGACAAATAGAACCGAGTCGGATTCCCTGCTTAATATCGGGATTTATGAAAAGGGCTGGATAGGATGAGGAATATGGAAGAAATCGACTGGAACGAAGTTTGGAAATCGCGGATATTGAAGCGGAATGCATCCCCGGCAGCTGAATGCGGTTCCCTGTGGAAGGAGAAAAGCCGTGCATGCCGTTTCCTTGAAGCAGAGAGGAAAAAAAGCCGCGAATGGGTTGAAAACACCATAGACGGCATAAGGCTTACGAAGGGTTCCCGTGTTCTGGATATCGGAGCCGGACCGGGCGCCATGGCCCTGCCGTTCGCCCGGAAAGCCGCCCATGTCACCGCCGTGGAACCTGCCGCGGGCATGGCCGACCTCCTGGAGGAGAGATGCGCGGCATACGGGCTGAAAAATATCCGCTGCATAAGGAAGCGATGGGAAGATATCCATACGGGGACGGATCTCTGTCCGCCGTATGATATCGTTGTTGCGGCCTTCTCCCTGGGAATGGCCGATATGGCGGAATCGATTCGAAAGATGACGGCCGCCTGTTCGGGAGAGATCCATCTCTTCTGGTTCGCGGGAAGCTCCCTCCTTGAAGCCCGTTACCGGGACCTCTGGCCGAGGCTTCACGGGAAACCCTACCTTTCCGTACCCAAGAGCGACGTGCTGCTCAATATCCTTTGCCGCATGGGCATATACCCCCATATCAATGTATTCCCCCAGACTTCCCGGCTCCGCTTTTCCTCCTTCGAGGAGGCCCTCCGGGAATTCAGCTTTCGGCTTGGGGTAAGCGAGGTCCGTCAGAAAAGAGATGTCGAAAAGTTCCTGAAAAACACCCTTCAAGAGGACAAGGGCTCACTTGTTTTCCGTAATTCCACGACCTGCGTGAAAATGTGGTGGAAGCCAAGTGAGATGCCCCTTTGTCCTCGAAATTGTTGAATCAAAAGGTGAAGCTTACCTCTGCAAAGTATACGGTTCCTGGATCTTCGTACATGTAAAATGTCCTGTAGTCCTCGTCGAAAATATTGTCGATGCTCAAGGAGAGATCGATCTGCCTGAGAGGTCCCCTTCGGACTGGAAAATGCTTGACCGCTTTCACATCCACCGTAAAGGATTCCTCCATCAGGAGTTTTTCCCCCTGTGCATTGTATTTCCTGTTGTCGTCACTGGTATACTGCTCATCGAGGTACCTGGCGTAAACCGCGATGGAGAAATTATCCTTCCTGGAGTATGTCACGCCGAGGTTCGCCTTGTGTTTCGGGCTGAACGGCAGATCGTTGCCTTCGCGAAGGGGATTTGCGGGATTTTCATCTATGACGGCGCGGTTCCAGGTGTAGTTCCCGTCCACCCGCAGGTTCTCCGACAGGTAGAGGGCAACGGCAAGTTCGGCGCCGTACGATTCGGTGCGGCCGATGTTCCTGTTGATCCATACATTATTGCTGTCGAACCAGGAGATGATCTTGTCGTCGGTGTAATTATAGAACCCCGCAAGGCTTGCCTGAATGGTGTTTCCGAACCACTTTTCCAGGCCCAGCTCCCACGAGTATGTCGTTTCCGGCGAAAGATCCGGGTTCGGCTCCCTGGGATTTCCTCCCGATGTCCTGTCGTCATAGAGTTGAACCGGTGAAGGCGGCATGAACCCAACCCCGTAACCGGCCCATATCGAGGTGTCGTCCGAAGGATTATACCTTATGCCGATTTTGGGGCTCCACTTGTCGTCGGTCCGGTCATCGGGATTTGGATCCCCATGGTTGCTGAACAGGTTGTCGTAATTTTTCCAGTGGTCGTACCTGAGCCCCGCGGTAACGCTCAGCTCATCCAGGGGCATCCAGTGATCCTGGATGTACCCGGCAAGGGTCCTCACCTTGTACCGGTTTTCCCTCTGAAGGGCACCGCTGTTCCAGTCATGGTAATCCTGCTCCGTATTCGTCCGGTTGTAGAAGAAACCGGCGGTCAGCGTATGCCCCCGGCCCGCATCGGCCGTCAGCCTCAGCTCCGCCGGGATCTCGTAATAATCGGTGTACCGCTTCTTGCCTGCATCGTAATTGCTCTTCCCCTTGTCGTACAGATGAAGAAGATCGTCATACCGGAAACCCAGGTAGGCCCTGAAGGAAATTGCCTCACCGATATTCTGATCGAGGGAGAGCGCCGCGAAATTCCGGTCCCAGTCGCCCCCCACATGGGGACGGCCGCGGTTGTACTTATCGTGAAAGTAATTGTAGAACAAGGAGAGTTTCGCGTCGTCGGTCAGCGCATACCCCGTGTTGAGGGAAACGGCCGCCTTGTCGTAGCTGCATTCACCTATCATGGCGACACTCGGATTCACACCGTTTTTCACGACATTTGAACCGTCCGAGTCTTCGAGGCTCGCTGCAAGGGAGTAGCCGAGCCTGTCGAAACCGCCCTCGGTGGAACCCCACAGGCGCCGGGTGTCGAATCTGCCGTAGCCGAAACCGGCGGCGGTTTCCGTCTCCTTGCCCCCCTTCTTGAGAATGATATTGATCACGCCGCCCGCGGCATTGGCTCCGTAAAGTGCGGAGGCCGGTCCCCGGAGGATCTCTACCCTCTCGATATTTTCCGGCAAAACGGCATGGGTGATCTCCCAGTTGGTGGGGATTCCGTTCACCAGTGTCACCACGGCATCGCTTCCGAGTCCCCTGATATTGGGATAGGAAGGAAACGGCGCGGAGGCGCGGCGCAGGGTGATCCCCGGAACGGAACGCAGGGCGTCCCCGATATCGCCGTTGGGCAGATTCCGCAGCTCGATCTCTTCCGAATCGATGACGGTCACCGAGGCGGGGATATCCTTCCGGGCGGTTTCATACTTTGTTGCGGTAACCACCATCTCTTCAAGCCTTGCAACGCTCTTTTCCTCTGCCGCGCCGGGTACGGAAATAAAGAGGCACAAGATGCCCGCCATAAACATTTTTCCTAACAATTTCATGGAATTCCTCCCTTTCAAGTAAACAATGTATCACGGGCGGACGATATGCTCCGCCGAATGAAAGGGGCTTGATTCGACAAGCACCATTTGATGGAAATTCACCATGGCGGAATCTTCTGCCGTGCACAAAGGGGAGCCGGCTCTCATTCCTGACCGGAAAACGGCTGTCTTCCCCTCATCCCATATGCTTTGTCCCTATCTCTTTTTACCCAACAAAAAAAGCCACGCAAGACCTGTCTCTCCCTGGGGAGACAGCCTTCGTGGCTTTGATTCGATACAGGGCGAACCGCCGCGGGCATTACCGGGCGATTGCTTCAAACATTTACTTTAATCGAAACCGCATGGGAATAAAACGAAGAAACACGGAAAACGACCCCGGCGGCCTTCATGGCCTGTTTCAGGATCGTTCGGCAGCGATGCGGCCGCACCCGTTTTACTCTCAATTAGCAAACTGGTAAGATCAGTATATGAAGCTCCGATCCATGTCAACAACAAACATGCGGTGAAGCATTATTCACCGCGGCATAAGAGATTTCACTTGACATCGACCCGTTTGTCAAATAAATGCATTTGATAATTCTACAATATGAAATTGTAATCCATTTTACTGCCGACACTTCCATCCATAATTCAGGATTTACGGATGGGGAAGAATTCACCAATCCCGGATATGCTGTTGCCGCATGATTGCCGCCGCGCATAACCGGGATAGAACGATGTCGTCCGTTAAAGCCACGAAGGCCGATTCCATGAATGGAATTCCATACCTTCGCGGCTTTTTTTGTTTTGGTGGAAAAGGGGAGCCTCCGGTATTATCCATACCACCCGGTTTTCCCTCCTGCCGACGGTGCCCCGCGCCGTGAGAAACACGGTTCGAAAAAGGCGCCCGCGGGACAAGGTTCTTATCTTTTAATCAAGCAACCAATGAGGGAGAAATCGATGTTCAAGGAAGCACCCCCGCCCCTGAAAAAACTTTACATCCTTGTCGTGGTTACGACAATGCTCCTTGCAGCCGCCGTTTCCCATGCCGGCGAAGAGGAGAAAACTCACCGGTTGGGCGAAATTACCGTGATCGCTTCCCAACCCGGCGTTGCGATAACGGCCGAAAAAACGGTCATCAAGATGGATGAGTTTGCAAAACCCGGAGAGGTCCGAACGCTGATCGATGTGCTCACCGAGATCGGAGGCGTGGATGTTCAACGGATGAATCCCCTTATGGCGAGTCCGGGCGACGAGGTTTCCATCCGCGGGGTCAACGAAGGCCGCATGGTCGTGGAGATCGACGGCCGCAGAATCAACCAGACCGGCCATATGGGCCGCTACATAGTGGACTGGTCCACGCTGAACATGGACAACGTGGAGAAAATCGAGATCATAAGGGGAGGGCACTCGGTCCTGCATCCTTTCGCCATCGGCGGCGTCATCAATATCGTCACAAAAAAAGGAAGGAAAACGGACGATCCCAAACCCGATATCCATGTAAAAACCGGCTACGGGGATTTCCACACGTACAATATGGCGGCCTCGGTCACGGGGGGCCTGAAGGAGGCCGTGGGATACAGCTTTTCGGCAAGCAAGGAGGAGACCGACGGGTATCTGCGAAACAACTTTCAAAAGAGCAACTCCTTCAACGGACACCTGACCTTCTATCTTCCCCGGGAGGCCGAACTCCGCGTGGGCGCCAGGTACTCCGATATCGATTACGGGTTTCCGGTGATCAACGATCCGTCCCGCGCCGATTATGATCCGGATTACCCGGTTTTCAACAGCGATGCGGATCAACTCCGCCATCTCTCGTCGCGCCAGTATCCCGGACCGCCCGATCCCATGTGGGAAAAGCATACCACCTATCTGGACGGTATTTTCGAGATGCCCCTTGGGCCTGGAATCATCAAGGTCCACGGATTTATCACCAGCGGCGATCGCTGGACCAGCCTCTACAACCCCATGGGAAAGTTTACAAAAAGGCAGTTCACCGACGACGAGACAAGGGGAATCATAACGGAATACCGGGATGCGGCGCTGTTCGATTCCCACCTGTTCACCATGGGTTTCGAATACCAGGAGCTCGGCCAACCCTCGGGCAATTCGATCATCTACAACGTGAAGTCGGTTTACCTCCAGGATGTGGTGAAACTGGGAGAACGCTGGACCCTCACGCCGGGCCTCCGCTATTACCATGTGGGGATGGATACCTATCATTCCGGCTTCGGAGAAGGCACGCCCACGCCGGGAAAGGAAGAGACCGAGGAGGGGTTCTACCCCAGCCTGAAGCTTGACTTTCAGGCAAATGAAAGCACATCGCTCTACGCCGCCGTGAGCAGGTCCTACCGGCTTCCCTGCCCGTGAGATTACTACTGGTGGGCGCGGTGCGCGTCCGAGGAAAATCCGACCCTGGAACCGGAATCGGCATGGGAGTATGAAGCAGGGGTGATCAAGGACTTCGAGAACATCTCCCTCAGGTCCGCAATCTGGTTCTACGACATCGAAAATTTCATAAACGACAACGGGGTCGCGGCGCCGGGAACCGGCATGGGCAGCGATTGCCTTTACAATATCGACCACATGAAACTCCACGGATTCGAGGTGGAAGCCTCCGTCCGACTCGGGAAACGGTTCCGCGCAATGCTCTCCTACACGTACCAGGAGCAGGATGCGGAAAGCACGGGCTTCGAGGAGGAGTGGACCTATTATCTTCCGGCGCTCCTTCCAAGGCACAAGGTCAAGTTGCTGGCCGGATACAGACTCTGGAAAGACGGCTGGCTCAGGCTCTCGTCCCGGTATGTGGGAGAGCGCAAGGCCCAGAAGGGAGAGACGCTGGATGAATACGTCACCATCGATCTGGGGTTCGAGCAGAAATTCAAACTCGGCAAGACGGAATACAGCGCCGCGGTATATCTCAACAATGCGGCGGGAACAGGATACGAGGAGCAGGCCGGTTATGAAATGCCCAAGCACGTATGGGGATTTCAGCTCAGTATGAATTACTGAGGATAGAAGCAAAAAACGAATGAGTACGCAAGTTTCCCGACATTGCCGGGTGTCAAAACGAAAGAGAATCATAGCATTATTTAATATGCGAGCGCTTCTTTTTATATGTCGGGTGGGTTTTGACCGCATTGGTAACCTGCTCAACCTGAATGGAACATACGCCCGGGGCGACGTCCATATCCCCGGGGGCTTGTTCGAGCTGTGGACACGGAATGCAATAAATCCAAAATTATAGAGACCTTCTCAATGGCGAAGGAAACTTCTCAATAAGTACGGGCAGTAAAGATGATTTAGCGAAATTTCGATTTGTAACACCTTGAAATTACATCTGCCGAATTTTAAAAAGTTGTTTTCGATCCCAAGTTATTGAGATATTGCCGGCGAAGTTGTCACACACTGGTGGCCGATGAAGCTCTTTGGGTGCGTGGAGCGTACCCTGCGCCGTGGATTTTCTCGTTCCTTGTCCCTTATTGAAATATCATTTCCGAGAAAGGAGTTCAGATGAAAGGAACTATCTGGGGACGCGGACACCTCCACGTCATCGGTACCGGACCTGCCGGCCCGCGCACGGCAACACTACAGGCCTTGGATACCATAAAGCGGATGGATGTTATCCTCGCCCCCAAACAGCAGCTCAAGCTTTTTAAGGAATACGTGGGGAATCGTCCCGTTCCGTTCGATCCCTGGGAGGGGATGTTCGACTACAACGGGAAGCAGTTCAACGAACTGAGCGAAGAGGAGCTGGATCTGTGCAGGAAGGAGCGGGTCCGGCTCCGGGACCTTCGGGTGAAAGAGATCCGGGAGCTCCTTGCCCGGGGCCGGGATGTGGGCCTTCTCGAATACGGCAACCCCTGCCTCTTCGGGCCGGGCCACTGGTATATCGAGCAGTTCAATCCCCACGACGTGGTCATCATTCCGGGCATGGGAAACGATGCGGCGGCAATGGCGGCCCTTGGAAAGAGTACGATCCCGGCGCACGACACAAGGTTTCTGGTGCAGACGGCGCCCCTTTTCCTCATGAAGGGAAAAAAAGAGGATCTTCGCATTCTGGAGGAACTCAACACCCACCCGATCACCCTGATTCTCTACATGGCCCTGTGGAACTCCGGGCCGCTGTTCAGGGGGATCGGAGCGGTCCTGTCGCCGGATATGCCCTGCGCGGTGGTCTTCTGGGCCGGAGATCCCGAACGTCAGAAAGTTGTCCGCGGAACCGTGGCGGATATGGGGGAGAAGCTTGCCCGGATCGATGAGAAGTTCATGGGCCTCCTCTTGATCGGCCGATTTCTCGAAGGCAATCCCTACACGGAAGCCCTCGAAGGGGGCGGCCGGCATGTCGATCCCTCATAGTCGTCCATGTTTCTCAAGAATCGAACACACCGGGATCAATCGACGGCCCAAACCATGCCGCCTCCCCATGGGCCTGTTTCAATTCCTTCCCGCTGTTTTCCATCCGTGCTGCAAGCACGAATAAAAACGTCCCGTCTCCCCGCGCCAATAAAAGTACATGGGCCAGGAAACACCCCCTGCTTAACTCTCTCGAGTATACCTAGGAGGTGTTTATATGTGGAGGGCGGTGCGTATTTATACTTATTGTAAAACAGGTATTTAGGCGTATATACCCAGGGGCTCGATAGTGTTATGTGTTACTAGTATCTATCATGCGGAGAGGTCCCGTTGCACACGTGGACAGGGTCGTTTCGGAACAACGATTTTTCCAATAAAACTTTCGGGACAGCTTTCCGGCCCCATGCCGGGCCGGATGCCGCGATCAATTAACCCCGTTACAACTAAGGAGAAGAAAGTGAACAGAATGTCTAAGGTTGGAATAATGATTCGAAGGACCCTGCTCCTTGCGGCGGTCCTCCTGTCCCTTGTCCCGGGGCTTGCCTCCGGCGCGGTGATCAGCCCGGACCAGACCGTCCTTGAGGACGACACCATCAACGTTTCGGATTATGCCCTCGCATGGTTCGGAAACTCCATGGCGGTTTCCGGAAGGCACGCCATTATCGGCGCATACGGAACCGAGCTTCCCGGAAAGGTCGATGCCGGGAAAGCCGTGATTTACGAATGGGTGAACGGCACCTGGGTAAAGCGGGACGAGTTGGTTTCCCTGGATATCAACGGGCTCGATTATTTCGGCGAAGCGGTCGCCATATCCGGTGATTACGCGGTTATCGGCGTGCCCCGGGACAAGGATATCGATTACCAGGGCGGCTCCGCCTATGTATTCAGGCGCCAGAGCGCCACCTCCTGGTATCAGGTTGCGAAACTGACCGCCAGCGACGCCGGGTACAAGAAGTACTTCGGCACATCCGTGGCCATTTCCGGAGACAACATCATGGTTGGAACCGGCAGCGAGGGAACCCAGCAGGCCTATTATTTCAAGAAACCTCTTACGGGCTGGACCAGCATGACCGAGACCCAAAAGCTGGTCAGCGGCAGCGGCGATTCCATGCTGGTGGCCATGGGCGGGGACAACCTCGTCACAAGGTCGGCCAACAAGGTGAAATTCTATACCCATAACGGTTCGAGCTGGTCCCTGAAAAAGTCCCTGACCGCCTCCCAAACCACCGATCTCATGAACCGCAGGGGAATGATCGCCATTTCCGAAAGCGGCAACACGGCCCTTGTCGGCGAAGACGGTGAGTCCCGGGTCTTTGAGTTCAACGGCTCCTCCTGGAGCGAGGCGGCGACACTCACCGGCTGCAACCGGGGACTTGCCGTTTCGGACACCATGGCGGTGGCCGGGTGCCCCGCGACCATCGACACCGAACTCTTTCACCGCACCGCGACGGGCTGGGTCAGCAGCACCGCCGACGATATCGTGAAGCCTTCGAGCAGCACCCACAGCGAACTGGGCGGAAGATCGGCATCGGTGGCCGTTGCCAACGGTGCGGCGCTCGTGGGCACCACCGCCACCAAGGTCGGCTCCGGTCCCGGAGATGTCTGGGAGATCGGTGTCGTTCGCTTCTATGAGGCGGGCAGCGCCCCCGAAGCACCAACCCTCACCGCACCCGCCGACAACAGCGCGCTGGATGCCTCCACGATCCCCCTGAGCTGGGATCCGGTAAACGACGCCCTTGCCTACCGCCTTCAGGTGGCCGACAACGAGAATATGACCAGCCCCTTTATCAATGCGGACATGGGCACGAGCACCTCCGCCACCCTCAACACAACCCCCAACGGCGCCACGACCTACTGGCGGGTGCTGAGCCAGAACTGCGTGGGGCTCACCCCGTCGGCCACCTGGTCCTATACCAACGGCACCCCCCCCGACGCCCCCACGCTTCTGCTCCCCTCGGACGCGGCGGAGATGCTGCTGCCCGACGTGCAGTTCTCATGGAATCCCGTTTCGGGCACCAATATCGAGTACCGACTCCAGATTTCCAAGGAGGATCAGACCTTTACCACCCTCCCTCTCACCATCGACGCGGCAATCACCCAGTCGGCCGTTACCGTCACGAACCTCGAGATCAACAACGTGACCTATTACTGGCGGGTCATGTCCAGGATCAACGGCGGTCCCTGGAGCGAGGCGTCGGAAATACGCTACTTTGTCCTCGACGGCCCCCCCGTGTTGCTCTCCCCCGCCAATGGAAGCACGGAAAGCGGTACTTCCGTGACCTTCTCCTGGACACCGTATCCCGGGGCGACCCGCTACTATTACCAGCTGGCCACCAGTGTCGATTTCAACTCGGCGTCCCTGCTTCTCAACGGATTCGTTGAACAGAACCCGATTTTCTTCAACGGTTTTCCCCTGAACGGCACCCGGTACTACTGGCGCGTTCTGGCCGTGGACGGCTCCACCGCCATCAGCGGCTGGTCCAATACCTGGAGTTTTATCAGTCAGTAATTTAAAATAGAAATCCCGTCGCCGGGCGATTGACCGATTATCGCCCGGCGGTCCGGGCGGATTCGGAGCATTTCGCATGTTCGGGGTCGGACCTAATCAACAATCTGTAATTGTAGATAATTTCAAACATTGAACGTTACCAAATGCTCTTAAAACGGTATTTTGGAGATCAAAAAGCCGAGTTTAAGCTTTATCTTCGTGAGTCCCCATTGCTTAAACCGGCCGTTTCGTCCCTGAAATTGAAGGTTTTAGTACCGAGAAGAGTCGATTATGATATGCTTATTCTTTAAAATCGGATAATTGAGTAGGTCCGACCCCGCTTTCCCTCTTTCCCGCCCCCGCACGGAGCCGCCGGCAAAATTTCGCATAGGCGTTGGTTGTGATCGCCCTTGGAGGGAATCACCACAAAAGGAGATTCATGAGCGAAGCGCCCCCCCACATGGACACGGCGTAGTGCCAGTTGCTTCGGATGATTCCCCCCGGGGATGCCCGGTAGCGGCTCACCAGGGCCAGGCCGACTCCCGACAGGGGGCTGCTGCCCGTGGAGATGGCCCAGGTGCTCAGGAACAGAAAGCCGAGCTGGGAGGGATCCGGGCCGAGGGGAAGAAGCAGGGGACTGACGATGGAGATGCTCACCACCGGATGCACGCCGATGATCCCGATCAATATCATCATCGCCAGGGTTGCGGAAAACAGGGTTGGCGTGAAGGCCGGGCTGCTCAGGCTGAAGAATGCCGGATACACGTGGGTGAGCGACTTCAAGCCGGTGGAAAATACGCCTGCGGCGAGGAACAGTGCGAACTGGCTGCTCACGGAGACCAGCTTGCTGTCGATAAAGACATAGAGCGCCCTAATCCTCGGCCGGACCCTCATCAGGAGGATCGCGCCGGTGGGGGAGAGGACGCAGATGATGTTCAGGACGCTGATCTCCGGGCGGATATAATGGGCGGAAAGCACCGCCGCGGCGAGGAGCACCGGTACGTAAAGGCTTTCCACCCGGAGGGGGTAACCGGAAAATTCCTCTTTTTTAAAGAAACAGACCTCGATAATCGTGTAGCCGAGGGCGATTGCGCTCATGGCGACCCCGGGAACAAGCGTTGCCCGCCAGGACATTCCGGGGGCGTAGGTGAGTGCGACACCGGTGGCGATGAAAAAGGGAGACCACCATGCGGCGGAGCAAAAGGACCTGGCAAGAATGATCAATTGGTCCCCGGTCAGCCTGCCGTTTTTTTGAAGCCGGTCCCCGAAAACGAACAGCACCGACAGGTTGATGATCGCCGAAAGCAGGTGGGTGCCGAGGGCCGAGTTTACGACGGCGCGCCTTCCCTTGGGCAGGGTTTGCTCCCCGATGCCCATGGTCGTCATGCCGAGGAAGGCGACTGCGACAAACATCGCCAGCAGCGGCACGTTGACGGCAAGGATACGGTGCAGGCCGAGGAAAACGTCATTATGGGCGGAAAAAAGAAGGGCCAGGCCGCCGACCGCCGTGAGTGTCACGGTCTGGTAGCGGACCCCCCGGCCGAGGGTTGGCCACATCACAATCGGCACGAGCCATGCCAACAGCGTCGGGACGGCGAAAATATGGGGTATCCGAAGACTCAGAAGATAAAAAAGGAGCGTGCCGACGATGATCCATCCGATATATTTTCTCATTTATTTTCCATGAATGGGGGCAAATATTTCCGCCGCCCCTTTCCTGTCCATGCATTATGGTGATATGTCTTATAAAAAACAGCGGCTTTCCTTGATCGTGATTCGGTGGTCAAGGTGAGTCTGGCTCCGTCTATCATCTTTTTTGGGGGAAAGCGAATGATTCCTGCCCAGGCGGCGGGGGAAAGGATAATCGTTTAATGGAAAGGTCTATTGCAAACGCGTTTCTCACGGCAACGGTCAGGGAGAGCGGGGCGGAACTGTGCAGCCTCAAGGGGGCTGACGGCATGGAATATATGTGGCGGGCGGATCCCGCAATCTGGGGGCGTCATGCGCCGATTCTATTTCCCGTTGTGGGGAAACTGGCCGGGGATCGGTTTCTTTTCGAGGGGAAGCGCTACGCGATGGGGCAGCACGGTTTCGCAAGGGACATGGCGTTCGAACCGGTGAACCAGGGGCCCGATTCCCTGGCGTACCGGTTGCTGCCCTCGCCGGAAACCCGGGCGAGGTATCCTTTCGAGTTCGCCCTGTTCGTCCGGTATCGCCTGGAGGGCAATTGCCTGACGGTGGGGTACGAGGTCCGGAACGAGGGAGAGGGAGTGATGTCGTTTTCCATCGGCGCCCACCCGGCGTTCGCGCTGGCCTGGGGGGAGGGGGACCGGGTGGAGGATTATTACCTGGAGTTCGAGACGGCGGAAAGCGCGGACACCCACACCCTTGATGACCACAAACTCCTGTCCGACGTGACGCGCCCGGTATTGCGGGGCGAGAAGCGGTTGCCCCTGCGTCGGGACATGTTCGACCATGACGCGCTGATCTTACTGGATTTGAGGTCGGAGAGGGTGAGCCTCCGATCCCAAAGGCACAACCGCCGTTTGACGGTTGCCTTCCCCGGCTTTCCCCACCTCGGCATATGGGCCAAGCCCGGTGCGCCCTACGTCTGCATCGAGCCGTGGCACGGTCACGTGGACCCCGCCGGTGTCGACGGCCTGCTGGTCAACAAACCCGGCATCATTATGCTCGCTCCCGGGGAGGCGTTCGAGTGTGCCCACGGGATTACCGTTGAAACATGGGGAGATAATCGATGATAAGACCGGTGAATTTTCCCGGGTGATAATCGCTACCTTCTCTCCGGCCTCGGCCTTCTTGGGTGATTGCTGTACCCCATCGAGGCTGCCGCCGACGAAGGGGAGGGGATTTCGCCGGTGCCGTATCCGGTCGGAACGTTGAAAGATAAGGAGATATCATGGCACTTCCGTTTGTTGTGGCGCTTGCCGATGCGGCCCTGTACCGTGCCGAGGAGGAGGGGAGAAGACGGGTTGCGGCCCACATTCCCGTCGAAACGAGGTCCTGATCGTCACAGCACAGGTCCGCATATGATATAACCTTATCGGCTTTTATTGCAAAGGACTTCAATATAGGAGTGATCTATGAACAATCTAATGTTTTTATTGCTGTTTATGCTTTTTCTGCTCCCCCGGAACATCATGGCGGAAACCCCTGTAACGGTCTATTGCGACGACAACTATCCTCCCTACAGCTATCTGGAAAACGGCGAGGTAAAGGGCATTTACACGGAAATACTGAAGCCGGCATTTTCCCGGATGAAGGCGTATGATGTCCAGATAGAGGCGGTTCCTTACAAAAGAGGATTATACCTCTTGAGAATGGGAAGAGGTTTCGCTCTTTATCCTCCTTACTTTCGGCCCGAAACGAGGCCGTATATCGATTATTCCGTAAAAATCCTGGAGGAAAAACTCGTCGTGTTCCTGAGAAATAGCATTGCCGAAAAACATCGCCCGACCATATGGCCCGGGGATTTTTACGGACTCACCATCGGCAAGAATCACGGTTTCGAAATTTCGCGGGATCAGGCCTATACCGATGCCGTCAAGGCAGGAAAACTCAGGATTGAAGAAGCCGCAAGCAACAGTGCGAACATTTTAAAGTTGGGCATGTCCCGTATCGACGCTTATGTCAACGACAGGATCTCGGTGTTGTGGGAGTTGAACCGGTTGAAAAGAACGGGCAGATACGATGAGGGCGGCGATCATGAAATGATTGTCGAAGGAATATCCCTCAGCGTCGAGCACGGTCATCTCGCCTTTACGAACCGGGACGGGGGAAGGTTTGCCTTCAAGGCGGATTTCATAAAAGAGTTCAATGCAATTATCGACGAAATGAAAAGAACGGGGAGGATCGAGGAGATCGTCAACGCCTACCTGAAATAGAACAGGACACTCCGAGACTTAACCTCGTACGACAACACACTGGTAATATGCACTTGCTGTTTATTCAATCAAACACCGGAACGGGATAAAGCATGGCAACAAGATGGAGGAGAGTATTTATCGTCGGCGGTTCATTTATCGCTTTATTCCTTGCTTTTCTAATCGGTGTTCGATTCTGGATCACCTCGGATCATGCCCGAAATCTGATCCAGGCCCGCCTGAATACGATGATTCCGGGACATCTTTCCTGGGATGAATTTCATCTTTCCCTACTTGCCGGCACTTTTGAACTAACGGATATCAAACTGGAAACGCCTTCCGGGGGTACGCCTGCGGCAGTCGAGCGGTTCTTGCTGGATCTGTCTTGGGCCTCCCTCCTGAAGGGCGAAGTCGCGGCGAAAACGATTCTCGTACGGAAGCCGAGGATAAAGCTGATGGTGGACGCCAGGGGGAATCTTGAGCTGATGGAGGCGTTGCCTCCCCCGGGTGAAAAGGAAACCGCACCTTCGACTGCCCGCGGTTTGCCTTTTAATGTCAGGATCGATTCCTTTCAACTGACCGAAGGTTCTTTCCTGTACGAAAAAGCAGGTAAAGATCATCCGGAAAAGGAACCGACTGAAAATAAGTCGGCGGATAAGGAACGGCCGGAAAGGCCCCCTTCGGATAAGGAACGGCCGGAAAAGACCCCTTCGGAAAAGAATCGCCCGGATAATAAGTTGCCCGAAAAAAATCGCCTGGGGATTTCCGAAACGGTTGCGATCCGGAATCTGTCCGTCACCGTGGAAAATGCAAATCTCCGGGAGCGGTCTGCGGATTTCTCTGTTGTCGGCGAAAGGGGAATGATTCGGGCGGCCGGCATGGAAACCGCTGTACGTCGAATCCTGTTCCGGGGCAGTCTCAGCCAGGGAAAGCTCGACCCCCTCCTGCTTGAAATCAAATCGGAAATGGTCGATGCCGGGCTTACCGGAACGGTTGGGAACCTCCTCGCCGGACCGGATTTAGATCTCGATCTGGATCTTGCTTTCTCCCTTCCCGGAATTCGTGATGCTTTTCACCTGGAACCGGAAATGACCGGCCCCGTGAAACTTCACATGGAGGTCTGCGGACCTATGGGCGATCCCGAAGGAAGGCTTTCCGTGGAATATGCCGGCGGACGTATCGCCGGAAACGAGGTGGAGCGGGCGGCCCTTTCCCTGGGGATCGGCGAAAGAGTTATAAGTATCGAGGAGATGATCGTGAAGGCAGCGCAGGGCAGGCTCGGGATCGAGGGCCTTATGGATCTGAGCAATGCCTTTCCCCGGGGATTCCTCTCTCCCGAGCGGGATCCGGATGCGATCGCCTGGCAATTCCGGTTGCGGCAGGAAGCGTTCTCGCCGGAAGCATTTTCCGGCGGACAAGCCGGATTCTCGGGAAAGGTTGACGCATCTCTTTCAATGGAGGGAAGGGGCGTCACCCCCTCCTCGGTTTCGGCAAAGGGGGAACTTACGCTTTCCGCCACAGGCGTTGCCGTGGAGGATCTTCTTTCGCCCATGGATATAACCCTCGGAACGGAAGCCGCCTTCTCGAACAATCGCCTGTCAATTCCTCGGTTCACCCTTATCTCGGGCAATAACCGAATTTCGGTGAAGGGGGCCTGCGATATCGCCGGGGAAAAACTGGCGGCGGAACTCTCGGCGGAACTGCCCGATATCGCCGCCCTGGGCCTGTCCCCCCGGCTTGGGGAGCCCGGTGGAAAAATCGCCCTTTCCGCCGTTGCCCATGGGCCGCGGAATAAACCCGGACTCGACCTCCGCCTGAAAGGGGAGCGCCTTGCTTTCAGGGACGTGTTTTTCGGCAACCTCTCTCTTTCGGCCGCCCTCGGGGAATCGGGAACCGTGGAGATCACGAACCTGCTCCTGGAAAACGGCGGTTCCCTGGTTCGGGCAACGGGTTCCGTCGGAATATTCGACAAGGGCTTCAGGGTCAAACCGGACCCCGAGACGGACCTTTCCATTCGCTTTGAAAATCTCGATGCGGGAAATTTCACGGAGGAGAAGATTCTTTCGGGAACCGTGGACGGAAGCCTCTCCCTTGGGGGAACCCCGAAAGATCCCCGGGGGAAGCTGTCCGTCAAGGGCCGGAACATGGGATTCCGGGAGACCCGCGCGGGGGATGTGGATGCCGAACTCGGCCTTGCCGGAGGAACCGTCTATCTGGACCGGTTGCGGCTTCGCAACGGGAGGTCCGCCCTGGATATCTCCGGAACGGCCGGCGTGCTGGACGGGGAAACGGGCCGGATCAGGAAGGTGCCTTCGCTGGATCTTTCCGTTGGGGGGGACGGGATTTTACTCGAGGATTTTCATCCCCGCATGAAAGGCAAAATCCGCCTGGAAGGGCGCGTGAGGGGGGATACGGAACATCCGCAAGGGAAGTTTTCTATCCGGGGAAACCGTCTCGACCTCGGAGGGCGGAAGATCCGCGGTCTCCGGATGGATTCCCGCCTGGACGGCGAACGGATCGATCTCGAAACCCTGCGCCTGTCTTTTGCCCCGGGCAGGGAGATCACGGCAAAGGGAACCATCCATCCACTCGGGCGACATTACGATCTTTCCGTCCGTTCGAAGGGTATCCTTCTGGAGCATATCGCGGGACTCGGAGAAGCGTTCCCCGCCCAGGGAGAGCTCTCCTTTGCCCTTTCCGGCACCGGAAGTTTTGACGATCCCCGGATGGCCGGTGAACTGACGATTCGGGACCTCGTCGTCCGGGGAGAGGCCGTGGAGGATATCCGCGTCGGCGTGGAGCTTGCCGACAGGGTCGCGAAAATCTCGGGCCGGCTCGTTTGCGACACCGAAGCCCGGCTGAATCTCGATACCCGCGAATTCGAGGCAGCCGCCGCATTCGACGGGACCGATCTGTCCCCCTTCTTCAGGATGGCGGGGAGGGATGACCTTGCGGGCATCCTCACGGGAACGGTGAGCGCCTCGGGGAACCTGGATGCGCCGGACAGGCTCCGGGCCGATGCAAGGTTCCCGCGCCTGGAGATCCATCAGGATCGGATCGGGTCGGTCCGGGGGGAAAATATCGAGGTATTCGCCGGGGATCGGGAAATTACGCTCCCCGGCGCCCGCCTGACCCTTCAGGGCGGGGGAGAACTTCTTCTCAAGGGCAGGGCCGGCCTCGACGGTCCCGTGGACTTTACGGCGGAGGGGACCCTTCCCGTGGCGGCGGCGGCACTTTTTGCCCCGGCGATCCGTGAACCCGAAGGCGATATCCGCATCTCGGCGGCCGCCTCCGGTACCCTGGAAAAACCGGATATTCGGGCGGAGATCGGACTTGCGGCGGTGGGGTTCGAAATTCCGGGGTTGACGCAGAAACTTCACGGTCTGAACGGAAGGCTCGGGCTGACTCCCGATTCCCTCTCCTTCGACGGGGTCGGAGGCAGGGTCGATTCGGGAGAGTTCGGGATTTCGGGAAGGGTGGATCTTGAGAATTTCCGGCCGACGGGCGTTAACCTTGCCGTCAATGCCCATGCACTTCCCGTAACCGTTCCCGAAACCGCTGAGCTCCTGTTCAACAGCGAACTCATCGTGGGCGGCACCCCCGATAAATCGACGGTAAAAGGGGAACTCACGATCCTCGAAGGGCGGTATTTCAGGGATATGGAGTTGAAGCTCATGGAAATGGCAAAGGAGAAAAAGCGCGAGGAAAAGCCCCTGCCCCGGAAGGACGCACTTCCTCTTCTCGAAAACACGGAACTTGCGATCGCCGTGAAGCACCGGAATCCCTTTGTGGTGGAGAACAATCTCGCCCTGATGAACCTTGCCCCGGATCTCAGGCTCCGCGGCACCCTTGCCCGGCCCCTTGTCTCCGGTCGGGCGGAGGTGCGGGAAGGAACCCTTTTTTTCCAGAACAAGGAGTTCGAGATCAAAAAGGGGATCGTGGATTTTGTGAACCCTTACAGAATCGAACCCTCCGTGGATATCGCGGGGGATCTGTCCGTGCGCAGGTGGCTCATCTCCCTTGGGGTCTCCGGCACACCGGACAATCTCGACTTCCGGCTCACCTCGGTTCCCGAAGAGAGCGACGGGGATATCCTCTCTCTTCTGGCATTCGGCAGAACCTCCCGGGAGCTGATCGGGGGAGAGGGGGGCAGCACCCGTTCCACCGGACAAATACTGGCGGCCATGGTCTCGGACACCCTTCAGGAGGGCGTAAAGGATGCCGTGGGCCTCGATGAGGTGGGTATTCAATACGGGGAGGGGACGGAAGGGGGAAAGGAGGGCGATATCCGGGTCACCCTCGGCAAGGAACTCTCCCGGAGGCTGAAGGTCAAATACGGCGTGGAGAGAAGGGGGAAACTGACGGTGCAGCAGGGGATGACGGAGTATAAGATCCTCGAGAATCTGCTGATAAAAGCCTTTAACGACACCGAAGGGGACTTTGGCGGGGAATTGCTGTTCAGACTGGAGTTCAGGTAATGCGCATGTGGGGAGGAGCAATGACGGGAAGGGGCTGTGAAAGGGGAGAGTGGATGAGGATATGCCTGCAGGCGGCGGTGTTTCTGTGGATTGCCCTGGGAACCCCGCTTTTTGCCGCAAACGTAAGCCGGGGAGCGCCCCCCGTTGTTTCCCGGATAGATGTGGAGATCGGGGGAAGCGGCGGGGAGGTCCAAAGGCTTGAGAATATTGCACGGCAACTGATCACCCTGAGGGAAGGAGAACCGTTTACCCTTGGAAAACTTCGGGAATCCATCCGAATCCTTTCGGTTTCAAGGCTCTTTCAAGCCGTTCATGTGCCCGATCCGGATCTCCGGGAACCGGAAACCGCCGTTCGCTTCCGGCTCACCCCCTTCGGCAGGATCCGGGATATAAGGTTCCGGGGTGAATTTCCCGTTTTTTCAGGGGAACTCCTCGCCGCCATGACCATCTTCACCGGCGACGAATTCGTTCCGGAAAAACTTCCGGAACAGGAGGAGCGAATTGAAGGGGTTTTCACGGACCGGGGGTATCTTTCCCCCCAGGCGACGATAACGGCGGAAAGAGTTCCGGGAGAAAACGATCATGTGGTGACGGTATCCGTTGAAAAGGGGGCGTACCTCGGTATCCGCAAGGTATTCATAACGGGAAACCGGGCCTTTTCAGGGGCGCGACTCAAGCTGAGAACCCACACATGGAAATCTTCCCTGTTTTTCGGCGGCGTCCGGCGCCTCATCAAGAGCAGGCTGGAACAGGATGTGCGGAACCTCAGGGACTTTTACCGTAAAAAGGGATATGCCGACGTCGGGGTCGCATCCCGGGTGGAACGGGAACCGGGCTCTTCCGAGGTCGATATCTTTATCGAGATCGAGGAAGGCCCTCTGTACAGGGTGGAATTTGTCGGAAACAGGGAGTTCGGGGACCGTACCCTGAAAAAGGACCTTGCCCTTGCCGCGCACGGCAACGGGGGGGGCCTGGGGCTGAGAAGGAGTATCCGGAATATCCGCGAGCGCTACAGGAAAGCGGGATATCTCCAGGCCCGGATAAATACGGAAGCGGTGAATGGAGAAGGAGTGAATGGAGAAGGGGGGCGGCGGGAAGAGCGCATTCGAAATATCCGCTTTCTTATCGAGGAGGGGCCAAGGTCAGTTGTGGGCTCCGTGGTGATCAGGGGAAACGAACGATTCGACGATAAAAAGATCGAAAAGCAGATGGTGACCCGGACCCCGGGACCCTTTTCGAGCGGCGCCTTTGTCCCGGAAATCCTTGAGGAGGACCTTATCGCCGTCCGGTCCCTCTACCTGAAAAACGGATACAGGGAGGCGGAGGTGAGGGAGGAGATCCGCTGGAGAACGGACCCCGGGAAAAAAGAGGGCGTTTATGTCGAAAAGGGAATACCCGATGCCGACAAGGAAGAATCCGATGCTGAAAAAAGCGCCCTCGATCCTGAAAAAGAAGAAACCGTTGCTCTGAAAAAAGCGGTCGTTCCCGATGAACAGGGTAAGACCTCCGACGTGAAAAAAGGGACTTCCACCCTTGAACTCAAAAAGCGCGAAGGCGTTAAAAGAACGGAAGGCAGGGGGGATACCGGCAAAGCGGAAAAGGTGGTTCGGCAAACCGTTGCGACGGCTGCGGACAGGGAGGGAGCCGGATCGCAGCGAAGCGGAAAGGGAGATACCGGAAAGAGGGGGACCTCCGAAAAGAAAAAGGAGAAGAAGGCTGCCGCCGGGGACGATACCGGAGAAATCGTAAGGTCCGGGGACCTGATCATCGACGTGAAAGAGGGGCGCCGCACCCTTGTCTCTTCCGTTAAGTTCCGGGGTTTGAGTGTACTGAGCCGGGCGGAGGCGATAGGCGCCGTCACCCTGAAGGCGGGAGAACCGTTCAGGGAATACATGATGGAGAGCGACCGGAATATCCTCTCGGAACTCATTTCCGAACGGGGGTATCCCCATGTGAGCGTCGTGGGAATCCATGGGACGGATGCCCAAGGAACCGGGGCGGCGGTGACATACGAGATCGAAGAGGGGCCCTTCGTGACCATGGGGGAGGTCTGGTACACGGGAAATTTCCGTACCCGGAAGAAGGTCTTCGACCGGGAACTCACGGTCCGGCCAGGCGAACGCTTCTCCCTGAGGGAGATGATGGAGACCCGGCGCAAT
>PPCM01000292.1_pt1 | contig 58583 bp, 65 predicted proteins | sample 1555541 | NCBI WGS metagenome assembly PPCM01 (sample SAMN05284479, study PRJNA326546) | Marine sediment metagenome, whole genome shotgun sequencing project. | isolation source: marine sediment | place: Germany: Wadden Sea | collected 2012-09-05 | reverse complement strand
TGAAATGAGTCCCAAAAAGTGGACACATAAATAAAAGGATAAACACCCCTGTGATAGGATAAAATCATGGAGGTGTTTTTTTGTATGGCTAAAAAAGGTCAAAAATTCAACAAATATACTCTAGAGTTCAAAAAAGAGGTAATCGAAAAGTATTTTGAAGGAAAAGGTGCGATAACACTGGGGAAGGAATATGATATTCCTTACAAAACAATTAACACATGGATTCAAAAATACAGGATTGAGGGTACTATTGAACCTAAAAAAAGAACAGGACGACCTAAAGGAAAAACAAACTACAAAGAAAAATATGAGATCTTAAAAAAGTTCCAGAATTTCTTAAAGGAGGTAGATCAAGAGAAAAAATAATGTTCATAAATAAGGAAAAAGAAAATCACAGTATATCTTTACTTTGCGAAGTATTAGAGATTAAGAGAAGCACATATTATAAGTATAGAAATACAAAAGATCCAGATTACACAATGTATTTGCACATTAAGGAGGAGTTCGATAAATCCAAAGGTACGTATGGATATAGAAGAGTTACAATCGCCTTAAACAATAAGTGGGGCAAAAAAATAAACGAAAAGAAAGTAAGAAGGATAATGAGGAAATATGGCATTAAACCAAAGTATGTTAAAAGGTATAAATACAATGTGGACAGAAAAGTACTTATTGGAAATGTTCAACCCGACTTGATAAAAAGAAATTTTAATCAAGAGGGTTGGGTCACAGACATTACGTATCTGCTTTGGGGAAATAAGAGAGCATATCTTTCGACTATACTAGACTTAAAAACAAGAGATGTGATTTCATACAAGTTATCGCGTAAGAATGATATCAAACTTGTTATGGACACATTGATTGAAGCTATTGGCAAAAGAAAAGACCTGAATGGACTGATCCTCCATTCAGATCGAGGGTATCAGTATACTTCAAATATATACCGAAACGTTTGCATATCCAACGGAATTCTGGTTTCACATTGCCGAAAAGGAAATCCATTAGACAATTCTATTATAGAGAATTTTCACTCGCTATTAAAGAAAGAGACGTTACACAATAACGATTATGCAAGCATAAAAAAATATATCCAATCTGTCGAAGACTGGATATACTTCTATAATAACTCTAGAATAAGACTACATAAGTAAGTCCTTTTTCATATTGTCCACTTTTTGGGACTCACTTCAGACAGATTCCTTTTCTTTTGGAGAGTAATTTATAAGACACTGAAATCTTGTTCAAATTTCACGGCTAGTTTTTCTGGCCAATCTGTAGTTGGTTTTAATTTTCCAAAAAAGAATCGTAAAATTTCTGGTTCTTCTTCAAACTCTAAACCACCTACTAGTTCCCTATTTTCCCACAACCATATAATACGGTCCACAACAAATTTCATGTGAGATAAGGAGAACACTCTTCTAGGTACCGCTAAACGCACCAGTTCTAATTTTGCCAATGTGTCACTACCATCAGGTTGACGGTCTTCCGATATCGTTCCACGCTCCATACCTCGAATACCAGATACTATATACAACGCACTAACCAACGCTCCTGCTGAATATTGTTCTTGAGGTACATGCGATAAGAATGCTTTCGCATCTAAATGACACCCTAACCCTCCTGCTGGAGTAATTACAGGCACACCTGCTTTTTGTAACTCGTCTACCATAAACTCAATAAAGTCAGGTCCTTGACAAACTATATGTTCATCCATTGTTTCTTCAATCCCTATTGTCACGGCTTCAATCTCTCTTACAGACATACCACCGTATGTTAAGAACCCTTCAAACAATGTTAATATTCCTTTTAAATTGTCAAATATCTCTTTTGAACGGATACACATTCCGCCACCACGAGCTGACCCAAATTTTCTTGCTGAGAAATAGACAATATCAAATTGATCTCCAATTTTTTTTGTTATCTCCTTTATAGACATATTAGGTTCTTCTCTTTTTTTAATAAAGTGTAAGTTATCTCCTAAAAGGGAAGCGTCTAAGACACTAATTAAATTATGCTTTTTGCAAATTGCACTTACATCTTTGAAGTTTTGCAAACTTACAGGTTGACCACCAATTAAATTTGTTCCTGCTTCCATTCTTACGAAGGCTATTTTTTCTCTTCCTTCTTTTTGTATTAAATCTTCTAATTTATCTAAATCCATATTTCCTTTAAACGGATGTTCACTATTTACTTTAACACCTTCGTCAATAATCAACTCCTCTACTGAACCACCGTTTACTACAATATGTGCTCTAGAAGTTGTAAAGTGGTAATTCATAGGTACAATTTGTCCTTCCGACACCAATACTTGAGAAATTAAATTTTCACACGCTCTACCTTGATGCACTGGTAAAATGTATTTCATTCCAAAAGTATCTTGTAACTTTTCTTCGAATCTAAAGAACGATTCACTCCCCGCATAACTGTCTACTGCGATTAACATAGCAGATTGCTGACGATCACTCATCGCATTCACTCCACTATCTGTTAACATATCTAAAAACACTTCATCATTTCTCACTAAGAATGTATTAAAGCCCGCTCTTTTGATTGCTGCTAACCTTTCTTCTGTAGACATCATCCCAATTTTTTGGACGATTGTTGCTTTGTGCATCTCCATTGGAATCTTTTCACCATTAAACAATTTAATCATAATTCTTTCTCCTCTTTTTCCTTAAAATAAAAAAACGCCCCTTGCTTACTATAAGCAAAGGGCGAAAGAGTTCGCGTTACCACCTTTATTCGTCAATACCTCACAATACTGACCTCTATGAGTATCCATCAATACCCAAGCACTTCATAACGGATGCAAACCCGGATTACTCCTACTATAACTTCAGAGATCTGCTCAGTGGATGTATTCACAATAATATTCATTGAGCCTCTCATCAACCGGCATCTTTCTGAAATGAATGTAATATTGTTACTAGTTCCTCTTCATAGCATTTTCAATATAATACCTCTTATATACTTTGAAGTCAAGATGTTTCAATAAAGAAAACACTTTCATATCAAGATAAACGAAAAGGAACATATTATGTATGCTCCTTTTGAATAACTTCTTTAATAAACAGTTCTGCAATCTCTGTGTCAAACTGTGTTCCACTGCATCTTCTTAACTCTTTAATAGCCTCACTCTTCGACAAAGGCACTGTATACGGTCTAGGTCCAGTCATTGCATCATACGAATCCGTAACAGCTATAATCTTGGCTTGCAATGAGATTTCCTCCCCAGACAATCCATTCGGGTATCCTGTACCATCTATTCTTTCATGATGTTCTAAGACGTAATTGGCAATATCAGTATACTCCGGTAACGCACTTAAAATCCTATATCCTATTTCTGAGTGTTCATATAATCTGTTAAACTCTTCTACAGTTGGCTTTTCTACTTTATTCAACAAAGCCTCTTCAATACCAATTTTCCCAATATCATGCATTAATCCTGCATTTTTCACCTGGTTGATGACATTGGATGATAAGTTCATAGCTGAAGCGAGTTTTTCACAATAGACTCCCACCCTCTTACTATGATTCATCTCTCTTTCATTTTTTTCATAAAGAGTTGTCATAATTAGATTTATCGTTTTACTCCTCATACTCTTAGAATCCGTAGCCTTGTGTTTATACAACTTATCTTCTGCTTCACTAAATATCTCATCAAACGATTTCTCACTATCATATTTTGTTGCAGTCCCAAAAGATACACTTACTTCAATGGATTCTATTTCAATCTCTTCTAAGTATCTGTCTATTCTTTTTAATACAGCTTTTGCTGCCTTTTTCTCAGAATTCGGTAAAATAATTACGAACTCATCTCCACCTATTCTAGTTACAATATCTGAGTTTCTACAAGACTTGAAAAATGCTTTTGAAACTTCTTTTAGAAGTTTATCCCCATACAAGTGACCAAATGTATCATTTACCAGTTTTAATCCATTGACGTCCCCAACGATTATACTTACGGGATAATACTCTTCATGATCTATCTCTTGAATTTTCTTTTCATAATATCTCCTGTTATAAACACCTGTTAGAGAATCATTAAAACTTAAAAACTCAATTTCTTTCTCTCTCTCAATTCGCTCAGAGATATCTGAGATTAATACTACAAACTGTCCAGGTTTAGGTGAGTAAGAATATGTAGCAAGGTACATCCCTGCAGCAGTAGAATAACCCTCAAAGTATTGTGACTCCCCTGTTAATGCAACATAACCAAATAATTTTATCCACTTGTCCTCAAGTGCTGGTGCAAATTCTTTCACCCTTTTACCTATAATATCTTCTCGTTTGTAATTAAACATTTTGAGATAACTATCATTCATATCCAAACATCTATAATCAATTGGAACACCTGTTTCGTCTGTTATTACTTCATGGATCCCCAATCCTTGTGACATTGTAGAATAAATCAGTCTGAATTTTTCTTCCGACTCTTGTACCTCTCTTTGGTGTTTTAAAGACTCTGTAACATCCGAGGTAAATATTGACACACCTACGATGTTCCCTTGCAATACTAAAGGACTATACTTCGTCTCAAAGTACATGTTTTGATTCGTTCCATAGACATCGACTTCGGTAAAACTCTCTCCAGAAAGAGCTCTTTTGTATCGTGAAATCTCTTTTTCTTTATCTGCTTCAATGGTAAAGACATCTAAAATGTTTTTCCCTATCTTTATTTCTAAACCATATAGGTCTTGAATACTTTTTTGATGATTTTTATTAAAGTACAAATAATCAAAATTTTTATCGATAATTACAACAGTCCCTTGACTTTCTAAACTGCCTTGCAATATTATATGATTCTTTTCTATCTCTTGTAGAAGTTCTTGTGTTTTTTCTCTATAGTTATATTCATCAGTAACATCTACACAAAGAGTTAATTGAACTTTTCTTCCGTCTTCAAGTTTTCCCATTTGTGTATTATGAAAAGCCCAATATCGTACATCACCTGATTTTGTCACAACTTGTTCTACTTCGCCTTGTGTTACTACCCCCCTATCAAAATTCGCTCTAATAAACTTTCGATTGTATTCAGCATTTTCTGGATGAAGAGTTGTGACCCATTTTTCAGTTGAGCCAATCTCTTCTTGTGAATAACCAGTTTCTGAAAAACAACTCTCTGACATGATTAAAAAATCACCATCTTCCGCTGCTACTAATAGTGGAATAGGTGAACTTTCTAACGCATAACGAAAAACTTCAACTGCTGAATCAATCGTAAACTCTTTGTTGAACTCCTTTATAACCTTATCAATACTTTTAGGGTAGTTATCATTTTTTTTCATATAAACCTCTTTATAATTATACCATTTATACAACTTTACCCCTATTTTGAGCCTTTTTAAAAAAGAGATCAATTGTTGAGTGTATTAATAAGTTAAAAAAAAGAACAATAAATGTTCTTCATTTATGCTATAGATTTACCCAAAGGCAATACTTCTTTTTCAAACTGTGTATTTATGATGTTTGCTCCAAATCCATAAAAGGCTACTAAAGCAATTGTAAGTTCACTCACCGCAGCTACCATGTGGAAGAAGTGACTTCCAGTAAATGCAGAAATAGTCAATCCTAAAAACAAAAGATCAATCAACACAAAGATTACAAATAGTACTTTACTCGTTTTTAACGATCCTATTGTCATAAACATTGTGAAGATAAAATATCCTAAAAATGCCATTCCTAACTGTGGATCAAAACTAATTGTGTTTGAAGTAATCCAATCATACGCAATTGCCATCCAGAATAAACCGTATCCAAAGAACGCAGTTGCTCCAAAAACAACTCCATTTTTCGCATCATATACACCCGCGATTAATTGTGCTCCTGCACCTAAGAAAATCGCCCAAGCCACTACTGGCATAGTTCCATCAATTAAACCAAATTTTTGTGCACTTGCTACAAGTGTCACCATCGCCAACCCAAATAACCCTAACGCTGACGGATTAAATTCTTTACTCATTTTAATACTCCCTAAACTCTAAATATTTTTTCAACCGAGAAATATAGTATCACATCTAAAGTCTCATTGGAATAACAAAAGAAAGAAAAAGAGAACTAAAGTTCTCTTACTCTAATCCGTACTCCCCAAAGTTAAATCCGGCGATATTTTTGTCCTCATCAAACACTACATTGATGTTAAATTCCCCTGTTTCAAACTTTGTGGGAAAAGATACGATTTCCCATTCATCTACTTCAGTAGTAAAGTGTTCCCCTCTTTCAGTTACTTCACCATATTGATTAAAAATACTATTCATAGTAGCTTTATAAAATCTAGCACTCGTAGCTTTTTCCATCTCAAGGTGATGAGGATATATCTGATATGCTTGCTCGTACTCTTCACTTAATAGATTTTCCACATACATTTTCGCAATCTCTTCAATGGTATAATCCTCTACATTGATTTGATCATATTCTTCCTTTTCACTGCATCCCGTCAATGACAAGACTACCACTGATAATACTAGTAACAACATCTTTTTCATAGTACCCTCCTGTTTTATAACTGTTATATAAAGTCCTAGTTTTCTTTCGTATGCAAATTCCAAGCAAATACTTAAATTAGTATTTCTAATATTCGTTCAAACAACTCCTGACTATCTATTACAACCACGCATAATTTCTTTCTTACTCTTGTCACTTCCTGGTATAACAGCCTCGTGTATACATACTCTGAACCCGGTATATCTTTTGAGATTAATTTCCCATCTTCATATAAAAAATTATCGTCGAGATAAACAAGTACATTATCAAATTCTTGCCCTATCACCTCATGTGAGGATTTATATTTTTCAAACCCTTTATATCCTATTTCCTTATCAATAATAGGCGTGTGATTTAACACTACAAATCCATTTTTAGAATAATGTTCAAACACTTTTTCAGTTTCTTCATATGAATTAGAAAATAGAAGTTCTACATCATCATAGACAACATTAGGATTTTTCTTTGCCAGATTAAACAAACTCCTAATAAAAGATGACATTTGTGAATTTGTTCTGATTTTGCCATGTAAAGAATATTCTCTAGCCTCCTTAGAACTTACCAATGTGGAATACATGCTAAGTTCGTTATTTGGTTTTGTTAATGTTTGATAACGATCCATACTTATAATTAAACTTAAACTATTTTCTTTAACCTTTTCAACAATATTGTCTATTTCCTCCGAACCTATCCTATGTCCTTCATCTATAATAATATAATTATATTGTTCAAATATTGCATCATTTATGCCTTTGGTAGAAATAATATCTATATTTTCAAATGCCTCGCTTACTTTCATATGACCGTTTTCTTCTAAACCACAATGAATGATGCAGACTCTTCCATCTTTTTGAAGCGATTTTGCAATGTCGTAGATTAATAATGTTTTTCCCGTTCCCGCATCAGAAGAGATAAAATGAAACTTCTTCCCTTCTTTTATAGTGTGCAAGATTTCTTTTTTAATAAACTCTTGCAAACTTGTTAAAAAATACTCTTCGTTTAAAAATCTATCAGGAGTGATAATCGGGGAAACCAAATAATCAGCTACATCAAACAGACTGTCTATCTGTAATTCATGTTGAATATCGACATCTTTAATGGACTGCACCACTTCACTTATGCAACATTGAACCAGTTCATCATTCACGAGTTTATATATTTCATCAACACTCAAGATGTACACATACGAAATAATCTCTACACCCAAATGCGATAGATAATACCTATTTCTCATTAGCTGCCTTTTTTCTTTTTTCGTTATTCTACTCTTCAATTCAATATTCAAAACCTTATTGCTTCCGATTTTGAGCATATCAAACTCCTTACTAATTTGTGGAATTGTGTAAGACAAAAAGAATCCTTCCAAATTAATTTCTGAGTCCTGATTAATGATGTTTTCTAATAACTTTTGCAGACTTGTCCATTCTTCATCCTTTAGTTTTCCATTTTCACTAGACTGATGTAAATGTAACAAGTATTTATTTCTTAACTCGCTATCAGTAAACTGTCCCATAACGCTAACTAACTTTCTTAAATCTACACTCCTCACAAAAACACCTCCAAGTCCTATTTATATATAGTATATCATTTTGAAATCTATGATTTTCTTCAAAAAAAGATGTATCTGTCTTTTTCAACGTCCTAAGATACTTATTAATAACTGTTAGAACCAAATAAAAAGAGTGCGGTTTCGGAACGCACTCCTTTTATGCTTCAGAAGAAGCACTATGTTTTCAGGTAATTCTTACTGTGAGTAATCACTATATTTAGCTGCTAGTACAACAGCTTCAATCATACTGATTGGATCAGCTATATTTTTACCAGCGATATCAAATGCCGTCCCATGATCAACAGAAGTTCTTAACACTCTCATCCCCATTGTTAAAGAAATCGTTCTATGGAAATCATATGTTTTTGTCGCTATGTGACCTTGGTCATGATAAAGAGATAAAACACCTGCACAATTCGGGTTAAATCCTTTGTAGAAGACACTATCTCCAGGGATAGGTCCTGCTACATCCAACCCTTTTTTTTGACAATGTTCAATCGCAGGGATGATGTCTGTTAATTCTTCATCACCAAACAATCCATTTTCACCATTGTGTGGGTTTAATCCAGATACATATAATGTACCTTCTACATTCATTTTTCTTAACTCAATAATGGATCTTTCAATATAGTCAATTAACCTATCTTTTTTCACTAGATCTATCGCTTTTCTCAAAGAGACATGTCTAGATAAGAAGAAAACTCTCAAGTCATCTACTTCAAAGCACGTTAGTGGGTCATTTGAATTTGTTAAACTGCCCAAGATTTCAGTATGACCAATAAATGGTACTCCACCTGCTTTTAAAGCCTCTTTATTAATTGGTGATGTAGCAATAACTTTTAATTGTCCTTCATCGTATAATGATACAGCTTTTTCGATATACTCAAAAACTGCTTTCCCAGCTTGCGCAGAAACTTTTCCATATTCGAACTGACTCATATCAATGTTTTTTAAATCAATTAAGTCTACAACTCCCTTTTTATATATACCATCTTTAGTATTCTCGATTACATGTAATTCTAAATCTAATTCAAAATCTTTTATCGCAAATTCGATAACGCCTTTATCACCAATCACAACTGGTTTACAGGCACCAAACACTCTTTCTTCCAATAACGTCTTTAAAATAATTTCTGGACCAATTCCAGCAACATCTCCCAATGTTATTCCAATTATAGGTCTCATTTTACTTACCTTCTTTCACAAACTTAATAATATCGATAATTGTACTATCGCTTCCAATTAACCCACCCTTAGATACCAGTGATGTTCCTTCTAGTACACCACCAATGATTTTAGACATAACAGTTAACGGTATAATCTCACACAACAACTCCATTCCAGTAGCATTACTTTGTTTTAAAATTTCAACAGTCATATCTCCACCACTTGAATATATACAACTCGCAGGTTTTTGTCTGTTGTATTCCATAAACAACTCAACAACCTCTTGATTTATTCTGTTTGATACATCCTCAATTGTTAATAACTCATCATTTATAAACTCACCTAGATCCAGTCTGACATGATGTGATGGATCGGTTGTTGATAGTATTACATTATTATTTTTCACTTTGACCAAGTCATTTAAAATTTGAAATTTATATTCTTTTGATTGAATTAACTTAACTACATCAACATTTACAACTGAACAACCTTGTTCGATTGCGAATTTTAGTTGACTATTCGTTACATCAGTAACACTTCCCACTAAACCGTGGAATACAAATGAATCTTCTTTTTTGTTGGCCTTTGCGTAGTAATATGTAAATGGCCCAGGGTCAACAGTTATAACATCCAACTCCAAATGTTTGATTGTATTTGCAATCTTTTCTATATCTTCATTTGTCTCAGCATCAATTACTATAATTCTTTCTTCTACTGAACTAATCGCATTTCCTAAATTACCTTTTCTAACAACATCTAAATCAACGTGACTTAAAGCGTACTTACTTTGCTTCAAAAAATTTTCAGTTACGCTAGATGTGTATACCGGCATCTTAGGATCTTTCGCAATTTCAGTATCTTTTAAAGATACACCATTCACATATAATGTGTCGTGAACACATGTTCTACCTGAATTCGGGAAACTAGCTACAACTACAGCCTTTTTATTTGGAAAATAATCTAGGAAAGCATTTAACTCACTCCCTAAATTTCCTCTAATCGTACTATCTATTCTTTTGTTTAACAACATATCTTCGGTTGCATGTTCTAGTACTGCTTTCACATTATCATATGCAATTTGCTGCTCAATTGCTCTACTGTTTGTACTTACCGCATATGCAGCTTTTTCAGACATATCTACATTCGTATATACACTAATACATTTGTATCCCAAGTCTTTTAATAAGATTCCACTTGAGTTAGCTCCTGTAGTATCATCTGCAATTATTAATACTCTCCTCATAGGATATACTCGCTTTCATATTTGTTTAATAATGTACTTTTATGTTCGTTATCTAAATTTTACACCAATATATGTACTTTTTCAAGCATCTTAAGTGATAAATATCACAATTTACACACAAAAGTGAACTAAAAAACACATTACCGCTCACATAGTGGAAAAACAAAAGAGTAGTTTATTCTACTCTTCCTCTATCTCATAATTATAATTGGTAACAACATGGTCTACTTCTTCTAAGTTGAAAATTTTATGTACTGCCTTTTTATTGAACTTTGAGTGATCTACAACCAATACTGTTCGTGCTGTACTTTCAACCATATGTCTTTTTATCCAAACCTTCTCTTCGTTTGGGGTACAAACATTCATATTACTATCAACAGATGATGCTGCTAAAAAAGCGACATCAATATTCATTTTTTTAAAGTAATCTACTGCCTCTAAGCTATAAATACTAGCAGTGTCAGTAGAAACCATTCCTCCAGGAATATATACCCTATTCCCTGCATTTGCTAATTGCCTTGCAATCCTTAAATCATTTGTCACTACAATTAGGTCTTGTCTATCTAACAATAACTTTGCTAGTTCAAATGTAGTTGTTCCAGCATCGAGAAAAACAACATTGTTTTCACCAACATACTGAAGAGCTTCATTTGCCAATTCGTGTTTTAATTCAATATTTTGAGTTTGTTTCTCAAGATATGTCATTTCCTTAAACAACATCTGAGGCAACATTACACCTCCATGTGTTCTATGTAGAATATCCATTTCCTGCATCTTTTCTAAATCTCGACGAATCGTCATTTTTGACACACCAAAGTGTGACGCTAGATATTCAACAGTAGCACTGCCTTCCTTACGTACAATCTCAAATATTTCTTTCTGACGAGCATTTTCAAACATAAACAACCACCTTCAAACTTTCTATATACATTATACACAAGAATTCAAACATAATAAATAATGAAAATAGCCCCTGGGTAGGGGCTATCATTTAATATTACGCAACCCCACCAAAGAATAAGTTAAGGATTAGTATTGTTACAAGTCCTACAGCCCACGCTACAGTTGTAGCTCCAGACCAGAATTTTAATTGCTGTTTTGAATCTTCTAACGTCAATGATCTATTGATTACGTGGAAGTAACTATCATTGAAGTATGAGAAGAACATCCCACCAACCATTGCAGCTAATGCAGCAAATACTGGATTTACATCTAAAGTAGATAAAATCGGAGCAGAGATTGAAGCAGCTGTGATTAGTGATACAGTACCAGAACCTTGGATAAATCTTACTAACGTAGCGATGATGAATGGTAATAAGATTGCAGGTAATCCCCAAGTAGTAATAGCTTCAGCAATATAGTTACCTACACCAGTTGTTTTGATTACATTCCCTAATGCTCCACCAGCACCAGTTACTAATAAAATAATACCAGCTGATTTGATACCTTGATCCATATATCCTAATAGTTTTTGACGATCTACTCTAAACCCTAGTCCATAAATTGCCACTAATGTACCTAAAGAAACAGAAACTACTGGATGACCAATTAATTGAATAAATTCAGGAACAGCACCAAATTGACCCCATAATTGTTTCACTAAGATTAAAGCGATTGGAATAAAGATAGGCGCAAATGACATAAATCCACTTGGTAAATCTTTATCATTTTCTAATTTTAAGTCAACTAATTTAACATTAGCTACTTCTACAGTTTCAATAACACCCTCTTCATTAGGGATTAAAACGATGTTTTTACCAACCCATTTAATATATAATACAGAAACAATTGTCATCGGAATACCTACTAGGATACCCCAGAAAATCATCGTTCCAATTTCAACACCAAATGCTTCAGCTACGAATAATGGTCCTGGAGTAGGTGGTACTAAAGTATGAGTAATACCTAAACCGATAGCTAATGCACCCGCAAGAACTAATAAGTTTTTACGTGTTCTTTGAGAAATCGCTTTTGCGATTGGGAATAAAATAACGAACGCAGAGTCACAGAAGATAGGAATAGACACGATAAACCCTGTTACAGCTAACGCTAACTCTTCTCTACCTTTACCAAATAATTTGATAAAAGCTCTGGCCATTGTTTCAGCAGCTCCAGAAACCTCAAATATTTTACCCATAATTACACCTAAACCAATAATGATACCAATAGAACCTAATGTTCCACCAAATCCAGATGTAATGATTCCAGGTATTGCTCCACCAGGAACTCCACCAACGAATGCAACTGTTAATGCTGCTAATAAGATTGCTAAGAATGCATGAACTTTAGTCATTGTAACTAATACAATTAATAAAACCACACCTACAGCTAACCCGATTAACATTTGTTGAGGATTGATTGAATCAACCCAAGATGCTAATAATAGATTATACATAATAAAACTCTCCCTTTCAATTTGTACATTTTTGTTTATTTGTTAACATATTACATCAAATATAAAGCGTTTGCAACCGTTTTCTTACAAAAAGCAACAAAAAGCAACAATTAAATGTGCATTTATGTTCATATTTAGTTTGAATAGTAACTTTTCTTTATTTCTTCCTCAATTTATAAAAACAAAAAAAGGACACTTATTGTCCTTTATAAAAACCTTACTAATTCTTCGTTACCTTTTCTTGGTGTTGGTCTACCTGGAATCACTGGAAGACCAAACGTGATTAACGCTGCTACAGTTTCATTTTTAGGAATGTCTACTAACTTCTTAATCTCTTCATCATCAAATACACCCATAATTACAGTTCCTATACCACGTTCATGTGCAGCTAAGCAGAATGAATACGCCATAATTCCTGAATCAAAAACTTCCCAAGTAGTCCCTTTACTAGAACCAATTGTACCGTCCTCGTGTTTCCCACTTAAATCTTTTACATAACTAAGAACGCATACTTGATTTGCGTTACTCAGTGTTTTTACATTGTAAGAAAATCCTTTAACAGCTTGATCAGCCATTTTTTGAATTACCTCTTTATTTTCTATAATATTAAATCTAGTTACTTGAAAGTTCTTCCAAGAGGGAGCAAATTTCGCAACCTCAACCACTTCATTTATTAACTCATGACTCACTAACTCATCTGTAAACTTTCTAATGCTATGTCTATTTAACAACAATTCTTTTGCTTCCACCGTTTACACCTCTTTTCTTATAATAGAGTACCACTCTTACTATAAAAATTAAACAACTCTTATTTCGTTTTTTTTGATTTTCACCTTGCTTATCTTCTTTTAGAAAGCATTTTATAGTTATTCTAATTTTTGATACAATAGTCTCAGAACTAAAACTACAAAAGAGGTATAAAGATGGCAGAAGGAAAAAAGCAAATAGACTATCGTAAAATATTTGATAAAGTTATTAATGTATTAATAGGATTATATCGTTTTTTAAAGGAGTGTTTAAAAATAGTAGGTAGGATAATTTTTAGATACATTTTAATCCTTTCAAAGAAAGTATATGAATTTGTTCTTAAAAACTACAAAGAACGTTGGTTTCAAATCACTACAGGTGTATTGGTTGTATTGATTCTTATACCTGTGTTGTTTAGTGGAGGTAAGGACGTCCCATTTGAAGAACGTACCGAAGATTTTGAAACTGTACTCGAATACAACAAACGAGACATTACAGTTATAGCTAAGGATTTAGGTATTGAGGTTCTTCTCCCTGAGGAGTTTGTAGCATCTGAAATGGATCTTACCATTGAACCAGTAAATACTGTCATACCATCATGGGCTATAGATGCATTTATGTTCGATATATCATTAGAAGATAAACATATGTTACCTGGAGTTGTAGAAATGACAATTTCATATGATAAATCACTCGTTCCCAAAGATGAAGATGCATCAGAGTATGTTTCCGCGATGCATTTAAATAATGGAACGTGGAAATATGTTTATTATGAAGTAGATGAACGAGATGGAGAGGTCTTAATCAAAACAGATCACTTTTCCACATTCGGTATTTTCCTGGGTGATAATCACCCTGAAAGCAAAACTATTGAACCTTTAATCACAAATAGAAAAGTGGATAACATTAACTTAGATCGTGCTTCAACAGATGGAGTAGCCTTAGCATGGACTGAAGTAAACCGTTATATGGGTATAGCTGGTAAGGTAGGCTCATTTACAGATGGTGTTGTAGAATTAACTGAGGAAGGAACTAAAAGTATATCCTTCATTCAAGGTTCAAAAGCGCTTCAAAGTTTTAACGATTTGTTAGACAATTACGGAAAGGGTGTCTTTGTTTTAGGATTAGCACAATCAGTATATGAAGGTAAAACTGACCAAGCTGTTTTTAATACCATAAAACATATCGGAGAAACAATGATTGGCAGTTTTTCTACATCAGTGGCGAAGTTCGGTGGAGCTGCAATGTTCGCAATTGACTATTCATTAGGTGAATTTACAAAAGCAGCATTCGATGGAGCAGAAAAGAACTGGGAACGTACATACAACCATTATTACAACGATTCAGAATACATGGGTAGAGATGCTCTTTATTGGAGAAATTTCATTTTAGAAATTTATGATGCAAATCCTGCTGAAGATTATTTTGAAGCTGACCCTTATATAGACTTCATCAACGCTTTAATTGATAAAAAAATAGACGAACATTTAGAACTGATATGGAACGATTTAGATACAGCGTATCTAGCTGCATCAGATTTAAATATCGGTAGATTAAATGTGCCATCACAAACTATAAAAGACAAATTAGAAAAAAACTATAAACAAGAATTATATCAAGAAAGAATTTTTCCAGCATTTAAAAGTGTAAATGTAATTTTAGCAGAACGAGCGGAACTAGAAAGAGCAAATCAAATGAATAAACTTGTTCATGATCTTACTAGAGATCGTACTATCTTCATAAACTCAGCTCAAGAAGGTACTTATAAAATTACAGATGGAACGAATGTACTAATAGAAGGAACTGTTCCAGGAGAAGCTGTATATACACTTGAAGATTACATTGCACTTAACTCAAACAACTTATATCTAGAAGTAACTTTAAACGGAGAAATTACACGTGTTGTCGTTCCTGAAGGGTTCCCAACTAGAATTTATATGACTGTAGAAATTAGTACCAGCAAAAAAACAAGGGACGAAATCTTAGAAGAGGAAGAGTTAGACTTTGATCAAATGTTTGACACACTTGAAGAAAAAGAAATGAAAACATATGAATTAATAACAGATAACTTCGACACAGTGTTAGCAAACTATAGTCACGATGGAGCAAATGGAGAAATCTACTATAGTGCTGAGGTGAATGGAGTTACCATGACAATTGAAGAAACCCATAACACAAATGAGTTTGGGTATGATTATGAAACGCTTTATTACGTAAGCTACAGCAATAGTATCAGAGCCTACTTAGATGAAGACTTAGAAATTGTGGCGTTATATACAATGGATCAAAATCCAATTGACATTTCTTCTTGGAGTGGTGAGATTGACTCTAAATCAATCGTGTTACCGAATGGAGACAAATATTCTAGAATTTTTGATGATGGAGAAATGAGACGTGAAGAGTATTATAGAAATACTGGTTTATTTGAAGTCATCTACAAAAACGGAGACATAGAATTCGTTAGAGAAAACGGGATCATCATCTATCCTAACTAAAACGAAACTCTCACAAAAAGTGAGAGTTTTTTTATACAAACTGATCCAATTGATTTATATTTCACAAAATGAATCAAAGTCCATTTTTAATCAACTAAATCCAACTTCACTTTATAAAAATCATTAACATTGAATTGCTTAAAACCAGCGTTTTCATAAATACGTAACGCTCCTTCACTCTCTGTTTTTACACTCAACGATATCTCTTTGTCCATATCTAATAAAAACTTTGTAGTATAGTTTAAAAGTGCTCTACCGATTCCTTGTCTTCTTTGTGAGGTTAATACGGCTAAATCAGCAATGGTTGCTTTATTTAGATGTATTCTTGTTGAAACCATACCTACAACATTTCCAGCCTGTTTATAGACAAAGTTGAAAACATCCGGATTATTTAAACTAGATGAATTATACTGTAGTTCTTCTTGATATGATGTTGAAAAACACTCCATCCCTACCACTGTCATCTCCTTTAGGTCATCAATTATTGCTTTTTGAATGTTTTGGTTATGCTCCTGTGAAACATAGTCACCAAGAAATCTCATCACATAAACCGAATATAACTTCTTAAAATTTAATGATTCTGCCACCTCTGAGAAATCATTAGTTCCTCTTTCATTCATGATTTTTAAGTACTTCACTTCTTTTCCAACCACACTTTGTAATGCGTTAAACATCACCAAAAAATTCTCAACAACTCTATATGAAGGATCTATTACAAACCATACTATAGACTCATCTGCTGACATACTTCCTCTTATTGCCATAAAAGAAATCAATTCCGTATCTACATAAAATAGTACCTTTTTAACCCCATCTCTTTTATCTAAGTGGTACATCAAACTACTACCGTCTTCCTTATTCACTCTTTCAAATAGACTCGTAGATTTTAAAGAAGCTTTACTAGTTAGCGTATCCACTTGTTCTATAAAAACTCTAGTTTTTACCCCTTCTTTGTTCAAAAGTTCAACGTTCAGCATTTTGTGCACCTCTTTTCTTCTATTAAAATATCATATTACATATAAACTTCTTTAACAGTTCATATAATTTGTAAAAATTCAGTATGTGTTACAATTTAAATAGAGTTACAACAATATTCAGATGGAGGTAAAACATATGAGTAAGCAACTAGTAGCGTATTTTTCCCCAACAAGTACAACAGGAAGGGTGGCAAAAAAGATTTCATACTTAACTGGTGCAGACCTTTATGAAATCAAACCTAAAACACTTTACACAAAAGATGATTTAGACTGGAACAACAAACAGTCTCGAAGTTCTATAGAAATGAGTAATCCAGAGTTTCGAACACCCCTAGCAGATTTAAACGCTAATATAGATGACTATGATTTAATCTATATAGGTTTTCCAATATGGTGGTATATCGCTCCAAACATCATCTACACATTTTTAGATAGTTATAATTTCAAAGACAAAACAATTGTTTTATTTGCAACTTCAGGTAGTAGTCCAATGGGAGAAACCATGAGACGATTACAGACCAACTACTCAAGTAGCATATATTGGAAGGAGCAAAAACGCTTTGGCGTAAATCCTAACGAAGAAGAAATTTCAGCGTGGTTGAAGGAAAGTAATTTGCTGTAAATTTTCACATTAAAGACAGTGTCACTTATTTCACTGTCTTTTTCTTTAGGAATTCTAGACTCATTAACTTCGTTTAACGTAAGTGCACAAAAGAAGTCAAGCGCATTTATAGGAACACAAGAGGTTTTTATAAAGACATTAGTGGTATATTATTTTTTTCAAAGGAATACTGAAAAGTAGCAAAAATCATTGCTAAACAAGCAAATAGAGAACTACTAAGAATTTCCCCAATCAAAGATTACAATTATAAAAAAGCGATCTTACAAGCGCGGAATGATGTATATTCCAAAAAGACACCTGATGTTAGTTTAATTGATACTTCAGGGTACGATAGAGTTTTTATTAAAAATCAGTATGGTTGTATGATATGTCATCACATGCTAGAACACTTTTTACATAAACCAACTTTTACGGAGTTGAAGTAAATCATTTCTTTTTGCAAATAGAGGAGCACTTGGTAAAACATTTATTGAAATGGTATCTCTTCTTACTTTTTCAAAAGTAGTAAGAAAGACTTTTTTGATGTACGAGATAACTAGAATACTATAGACAGTGAGATTCAGCATTGGCTGAAACAGATATCTTTGCACCTAAGTTTCGTAAAAAAAGGACAACAATTAAAGTTGTCCTATTAGAAAGTTTTAGTATTTACCTTGTTGGATCATTGAATCTGCAACTTTTGTGAAACCAGCGATATTTGCTCCGGCAATTAAATCATAACCGAATCCGTATCTACTAGAAGAAACAACACAACTGTTATAGATATTTTTCATGATTCCTCTTAATTTTTCATCTACTTCTTCTGAAGTCCAATGTAATCTCATTGAGTTTTGACTCATTTCTAATGCTGAAGTTGCAACCCCACCAGCATTGGCAGCTTTACCAGGGCCAATTGCTACATTAGCAGCTTGTAAGATTTGTACTGCTTCATTTGTTGTAGGCATGTTCGCACCTTCAACGATGTATTTAACACCATTCGCAATAATCATCTCTGCATCAACAGGTTGAATTTCATTTTGAGTGGCACATGGCATGATTACGTCTACTTTTCTTTCCCAAGGTTTTTTACCAGGAATGAACTCTACATCAAATTTTTCAGCGTAATCTTGAATCTTACCATTTGTGTTTGCTCTCATTTCTAACAAGTAATCAATTTTTTCTTGAGTAATAACACCATCTGGATCATATACATATCCTTCAGGTCCACTTAATGTAACTACTTTTCCACCTAAGTCTCTAACTTTTTTACAAACACCCCAAGCAACGTTACCGAATCCAGAAACTGCTACTGTTTTGTTTTGGAAGTCAGTCTCATCATGACGTAACATTTCTCTAGCAAAGTATGTTGCACCGTAACCAGTTGCTTCAGGACGGATTAAACTACCACCGTAATTTAAACCTTTACCAGTTAATACTGCATTTTCGTATGTACCTTTAATTCTTCTGTATTGTCCGAATAAGTATCCGATTTCTCTTCCACCTACACCGATGTCACCAGCAGGTACATCTGTGTCAGGACCAATGTGACGATATAATTCTGTCATAAAACTTTCACAGAAACGTCTAATTTCATCATCTGATTTACCAAGTGGGTTGAAGTCTGATCCACCTTTACCACCACCGATAGGTAATCCAGTTAAACTGTTTTTAAAGATTTGTTCGAATCCTAAGAACTTGATAATACCTAAGTATACACTTGGATGGAAACGTAATCCACCTTTGTAAGGCCCGATAGCTCCATTAAATTGAACACGGAATCCACGGTTAACTTGTACGTTACCTTCATCATCAGTCCAAGGTACTCTAAATTGAATAGCTCTTTCTGGTTCTACGATTCTTTCTAAGATATTGTTGTCGATATATTCAGGATGTTTTTCTAATACTGGTCCTAATGAATGTAATACTTCTGTAACTGCTTGTACGAACTCAGTTTGGTTTCCATCTCTATGGTTAACAACTTTTAATACTTCTTCAATATATTCTTTTGTACTTGCTGAAGTGATTCCATCACCTTCTGGTACATTATGAGAATCAAATTTATGAACGAATAATCCACTTCTTAGTTTTGGCTCAAACCAAGTACTTCTTGCAGGCATTGTTAATCCGGAATCCGCAACTTCCATGATTTCTTTTGTAGAAACTGGGAACATTGCAAATCCACAACCATCTACTTCATCTGTTTTTTCTTTAAGTCCTTTTAATCCTCTAATTCCACCAACGAAACTGATTCTTGTAGACTCGCGTACATTTTTAATTCCTAAGATGTCATTTAATACATACTGTTCTAAAATAGCTGCATCTACATTGTCAACGATTTGGTCACCTTGACAACATTCATCTTTAAGAACTAATTTGTACCATGCTTTATTGACATACATACCAAATGTTCTGTTAGCAATTGGTTTATATGGTGCTTTCACTTCTTCAATATCAAATAATTTACCCATTTCTGCCCAGAAGTGTTCTAATGTAATTCCACCTAAATCATGAACAACTCTATTGTGGTCCATAACATTTAAGTCTGACTCAGGGAAAATTGCACTCATAAAGAAGTTGAAATCTTCTTCACCTGTATAGTTAGGGAATTCTTGTCTTCTTTGTTGTGCAACTCTAGTAGCAGAAACACATCTATGATGTCCATCAGCAATGTATAAACTTTCGATTGAAGCAAATTGTTCTTGAATTTCAGCAACTAATTTTTCATCATCGATCGCCCACACGATATGACTCACACCATCTTCAGTTGTAATGTCATTGATAGGCTGTTTTTGAGTCCATTCATTTAAGATTTCAGTTAATCTTGCTTGGTCTCTGTATGTTAAAAATACAGGAGCAGTATTCGCATCACAATTATCAATGTGAGTTTGTCTATCTTTTTCTCTTGATGGGAATGTCATTTCATGTTTTTTGATAACATTATTTGTTAAATCATCAACTGAAGTAAGCCCAACGAATCCTGTTTGTTCTCTACCATCCATAATTTGACGATAAATATAAACCATTGCTTTTTCATCTTGAACTAAAATACCATCATCTTCAAATACTCTTAAATTTTTTCGTGCTTTTCTATAGATTTTTGGATCATACTGATCAACACTTGAAGGGAAATCAATTTCAGATCTAACGATGTGCAAGAAACTGTAAGGATTACCTTTCGCCATTTTTTTAGCTTCTTTTCTATTCATAACATCGTATGGTAAAGAAACTACTTTTTCAACTAAATCAACCCTAGGTCTTAACGCCTGAAAAGGTTTAACAATAGCCATAAAAATTCCTCCTAAATTATTTATTCTAATAACGCTTTCATCACTACTTACATTTTAACTAAAACTTTTTCAAAAGCAACAAAATTTTACAACTTTTTTAACTATTTTTTGTTTTATGTACCCTTCATCAAACACTATATTACTATAGAGGATAATAAGTTTATTATGTTGAACAAAAGGGGCTTCTCATCCCCTTTTTGTGAAAATTTTTCATACATAGTATTAGAAGAATACCCTGCTAATTATGCGTTTTGATATTTCTTTAAACGGGATTATATGCTTCCCATTCCTCATATACTCGTTTTATAGATGTTTTATCATATAAAGGAACAACGTATTATAGGATGAATCTAGTAATTCCAACGTAGTTATGGGTCGGTTTGCCCATGAGATACTGTCACAAACTTTCACAGAATCCGTCATATTAAAGAGTTCTCAGTTCACCTTTTGATACCCTAATTTTTCTTCCCAAAAATTAAACTGTCGATTCAAGTTTTCTTTTACAGTCCAATACTGCATTCAATAAAGATGTCTTCTTATTTATGGATAATTTGTAATAAAATCTATAACAAGATAAAATTTAATTACCAATAGGAGGCTTTACTATGGAAAAAAGATTACATGAGTTAATAATGGAAAACATTGAAAAAGAGTTTTTCGGAAAAAAAACCGAAGTAAAAAAACTACTTGTGGCATTGTTTGCGCAAGGACATGTATTGATTGAAGATGTACCAGGAGTCGGAAAAACTAGCCTTTCTAGTGCATTAGCTAAATCAATCAATGGTTCCTTTAAAAGAATTCAATTTACACCAGATACAACACCTTCTGATATCATCGGTTTTAACATGTTCAATGTTGAAACAAAAAAATTTGAATACATCGAAGGTTCTGTACTAAATAATATTGTATTAGCAGATGAGTTAAATCGTACTTCTCCTAAAACGCAATCAGCTCTTTTAGAAGCCATGCAAGAAGGGAAGATTACTGTTGACGGTGAAACATATGAAATTCCAAAACCATTCATATTAATCGCAACTCAAAACACAAATGAACAGTTTGGTACATATCCATTACCTGAATCTCAGCTAGACCGTTTTATGTTAAGTCTTGAATTAGGATATCCTGAACGTGAGATTGCTGAGAACATCCTTAAGGGTGTTAGCAACAAAACAGAGATTAAAGGAACTGTTAATCTGGATGAACTTGATAAAGTTCAAAAGGAAGTAATGCAAGTTCATACAAGTGAAGTAATTTTAGAATATATTATTGATATAGCCGAATCGACTAGAAGAAACCAATATTTAAAATATGGAATTAGTACAAGAGCTACTATTCACATTACACAAGCAGCAAAGGCGAACGCCTATATAGAAGGAAGAGATTACGTAAATCCAGACGACATAAAATTCTTAATACAAGAACTTATAAAACATAGATTAGTGATTAGCAGATTAGGGGTCCAACATCAAATGGATATCACTAAAGTTATCAACGACATTATTAAAGCAATACCCGTACCAACATTAAAGAAAGAAACCAATGCTAAAAAATAGAATCATTGTATTAGGATTATTTATCACATCGTCTGTTTATGTTTATTTAGAACCAAACTTTATTACGATATTATTTTTTTATATATTAACACTAATAATTCTGATGTCTATTGCACATCTATTTTTAGCAAGCAGAAACATTGTGATTACCCAAGTATTAGAATCCAGTAGGGTTCCACATAGTACAGAAATTAAATATTCATTCGAAATCAAAAACAGGTCTTTGTTTCCATATCCTGCGGTAAAAATTAAATTTAAATACGCTGAAGATCTATTCGATAACCAATTTGATGAATTACAATTGGTTCTACACTCTGAAGAAAGTAAAAACTTCGACTTTAGTATCTTTTGCAAATACAGAGGAAACTATCATGTAGGTGTAGATAAAATAGAAGTTCATGATATTTTAAACATCTTTAAAATAAATAGAGGTATTAGAACACCTAAAGTAACTGTATTACCAAAGGTATCAATCATACCAAGTAATTCTATAAAACCTAAATATTTATTTAGTGAGTACGATTTTGATCGTTCTAGTACATTAGATAAAGACTCTATCAAAGATATTAGGGATTATCAAAAAGGGGATTCCTTAAAAGACATCCACTGGAAATTGTATGCAAAATACGATGCATTAATGGTAAAAGAGAAAGAAAACTCGGCCATAAACAAATCAATTCTTTATTTGGATATTAAAAAACTAGATACAGACTTTGTTGAAAATATCATTTATCAAGATAAATTATTAGAGGTATTTTTATCGATTGCTCAAAGGTTAATTGATGACGATCATGTGCTAGATATAATAATCAATGACCACATACTTTCAGAAAGTAGTTTTTTTACATTTGATTCCATCTTCAACACAACCTCAGATGTACAGTTTATCGTAAAAGATACATCAGATGCATTAAATGAGTTTATTGAAAATAATTATAAGAACAAAAACCTTAGTGGGATTGATGTTTTTATATTTACTCTAGAAGATTCGGAAGAACTTGAAGCAGTATTAACTGATATGGTAAATAGTTCTATGAATGTTCATCTATTCGAAACAAATCCAGATGTGGAAGAAAATGCATTTACTTCTGATAATCATATAAATCACTATCAACTAGAAAAAAACTCCAATGTTGGTGATCTATTTAGGGAAGTAGGGTAGGTGATTTTATGGTAAACAAACTGACAAAATACAGCATCATTGCCATCATCACACTGACAGAGTTAATCTACCTTTCTTACGCATTATTTGATAAGGCAAATATCTTAATACCAATAGCTATAGTAATATCATTAACACTTCTTATTTTCCCAAGCGAAAAATCAAAGGTGTACACTATATCTTATATAGCGATAACATTTATTACTCTTATAGTTCTTGGAATTTATTATTCAGAATCAATTGTCGACTACCTTGAAACATTCTGGATTAGGTTTATTAATGGTGAGACACAGAATTCAAATGCGTTAATACTTTCAGTTTTATCTTACGTTAATTTTCATATCAATTTTGTAGTCGATAAACTGTTAAAAACATATTATGTTCAACTCGTAAAAACTGTTGGATTAATTGTATTCATATGGCTATCCTACAAACAACAAGGGATTGTATTAACATGGATGATTACAACATTAATCATATTTATATTCTTAGAAGCTGTTACTTCTTTATTCTCCAAACTGGTATCAGCCGAAAATGGAATAAACCAAATTTTGAGAATTTCTAGATACATTTTAATTATCTCAATTATTATTACAGGGCTAACTATAACTACAAAAGACCCACTCGGCTTTTTAGATGAGTTAGACTTCTTTGAAGATGACAATTACCGTCCAGCAAGACAAAGAATGGATGCACAAGGACAAATAACGAATCAATCTAGTGCATTTACCTATAGTGACGATACAATGTTAATCGTACAAACACCATATCAAACAAAACTAAGAGGGAATGCATTTGATTTTTATTCTAACACCAACTGGAAGACATCTACTGTTTTAAAAGACGAACTAGCGGATTATCAACAAGAGTTTCTAAATAGAGTCGATTTACTAAATCAATACAACGTTCCTTATGAAGAATATCAATTAAATGTTGTTCACAAAGTATATTCAAAAGTAATGTACTCAACAGCTAATTCATACATCGATGTACCTGAATCAATCAGTTCTAACAAGTCATCGTTTTATGAGTCAGAGAATGAGTTAGGAATTGATACAGAATACACTGTAAATGCAATCAACATAGATTATAAAGCAGTTGAGTTCAGAAACTTAATAACATCTTTAAATGTAGATCGTACGAATGAACAATACCTTCAGCTACCTGAAACATTTAATGAAGATATTAGAACATTAACAATAGAGATAACAAAGAACGCGGAGTCGGTATACGATAAAGTCATAGCAGTGGAACAGTATCTTGCTGGGAATCATGTATACACAAGAACACCAATTCAGAAACCAAATTATTTCGATTACATCGACTTCTTCTTATTTGAGTCACAGGAAGGTTTTTGTACGCATTATGCTTCTAGTATGGTAATCATGCTTCGTTCAATTGATATACCTGCTAGATACATTGTAGGGTATGTTGTCGTATCACCAGAATTTGATGATAGGTATTATCTAGAACCAGAGTTTGATGGTGTTGATGAAGATTTGGATGAATCTGATATCACAGAATATTATGTAGATAAAGATCATTCGCACGCATGGGTTGAAGTGAAATTCGAAGACTATGGGTGGTTAGAATTTGAACCCACTTCTAGTTATTATTCAAGTATGGCTATTGACGCTACTAAATCAATTGATGAAATAGAACCTATTATCATCGAGGATATAACTGATCTTGATGAACCTGTTTCTACAGAACCTCTATTTTCTTTATATTATTTGTTGGTTTTACCTATACTAACAGGTATCTACTTCATTAATACTAGAATCAGATTAACAACTGAGGAGAAGATTATTAAAGTTTGGAAAAGAATAAAAAGAAGAACATACAAACAATATAAACTTACTCCAAAAAACGAAACAGTAAGAGAATTGATGCAACGAGCTAAAATAAATAATGACATCTCAAGTGAAATCATCAACATTTACGAAAACACATGTTATTCTAAAGGCGAAATATCCTTAACAGATTTAATAAGGCTGAAGGAATTACATAAATTAATATAGTTCACTATTTTACGAACACTTTGTGTTTTTCTTGTGAGTCATGTAACCTTATGGTAATGTGACTTTCGGAAATAGAATCTCTTATATGAAAGGACATACTCATGAAAAAAAATATAGAAGTATTTGATTACGCCTCTGAGATCATAAACTCACTTTCAAAAGGAATATTATTAACAACGAAAGCCGCCGAACAAGTAAATACAATGACAATCTCTTGGGGTAAACTTGGGATTGAATGGGCTAAAAAGATTTTTGTTGTATACGTTCGTGAGAGTAGATATACAAAAGAATTATTAGATAAAAACCCTGAATTTACAATCAACATTCCCTTAGGAGACTTCAAAAAAAATATTTTAGGTGTCGCCGGTACAAAATCAGGTAGAGACATCGATAAAATTAAAGCACTTGGTTTAACACTGGAGCACTCAAATCAAATCAGTGTACCAGGTATTAAAGAGTTGCCATTAACTTTAGAGTGCAAAGTAATCTACAAACAAGCACAAAATCCTAATTCTATTAGTGAAGAAAACAAAGATAAGTTTTATCCACTAAATGTAGATAAAACATTCCATGGAGCTAATCAAGATTTTCATACGGCCTATTTTGGCGAAATCGTAGATGCTTATATTATTAAATAAAAGGAATCGCACATAGCGATTCCATTTTTTTAGTATTTTAAAATTTCTCTTATTTTTTCTACAATGTTTTCACTTGTTGGAATCCATGCATCCTCTAATGCTGCTGAGAATGGGATATGTGTGTGTGGTGGTACTACTCTTAATACAGGAGCCTCTAACTCACCATATGTGTTTTCAGTGATTTGAGCAGAGATATCTGCTGCCATACCACAACGTTGATATGATTCATCCGCAACAATAACTCTTTTCGTTTTTCTTGCTGATTTAAGAATCGTATCCATGTCTAATGGAGATAATGTTCTTGGATCAATGATTTCCACACTAATTCCTTCTGCTGCTAGCTTTTCAGCAGCTGCACTTGCTTCCCACACTGTTCTTTGAATACCTACAACAGTTACGTCTGTTCCTTCTTTAACTACTTTAGCTTTTCCAAATGGAATGTAATAATCTTCTTCAGGAACTTCAGTTTCCAATACATACGATTTTTTATGTTCTAAGAACACAACTGGATCGTTATCTTTTATTGCCTGTAACATCAATCCTTTTGCATCATATGCATTTGAAGGTGTTACTACTTTTAACCCTGGTATTGACACAAACATGTTGTATAAGATCTGTGAATGTTCCGCACCTGTTCTGTATCCAGCCCCAACTGGCATTCTTACCACCATAGGAATTGGTTTTTTCCCACCATATAAATAGAATAACTTGGCTGCTTGATTATATAGTTGGTCATAACAAACACCAATAAAATCTACGTACATAATTTCAACAATTGGTCTCATTCCAGCGAATGCAGCTCCAACTGCCATCCCTAAAAATGCTGTTTCAGAAATTGGAGTATCTACTACTCTTTTTGTTCCAAACTCAGTAGCCAAACCATTTGTTACACCATATGCCCCACCAAGTGCATCTACACCTACTTCAGGGTTTCCTGCTCCACCAGAGATATCTTCACCCATGATGTATACATTTTCATTATTTCTCATTGCTGACGCGATGGCTTCGTTAATCGCATCCTTTGTCATTAATTTTCTAGCCATGTTTGCCTCCTAATATTCATCCGCATAAGTGTTAACGAACATATCACTTAATTCCGGTAAAGGTGATTCCTCCGCAAACTTAATAGCTTCATTAATTTCTTTAGTTACTTCTGCTTGTACCACTTCTAACTCTTCTTGAGTTAACAAACTGTTTTCTAACACGTATTGTTCAAAACGTTTTACTCCACATTTATCAAACTCTGCTTGTTTTTGTGCATCAGATTTATAATTCACTGGATCTCCAACCCATTGACCACCAAATCTTGCATTATCGAATTCAATGAAGTACGGACCTTTTCCACTCCTAATGTGTTCAACAGCTACCTTAACTGCTTCAAAACTTTCAAAGAAATCCATACCATCTACAGTTACTGCAGGAATGTTGTATGCCTTCATATACTCTGTAGTAGATTCGTGTGCTAAGTTATACTTACTGCTTGTACTCATCGCAATATGATTGTTGTCATTACAAAGCAATACTGGTAATTGCATCACACTCATAATATTCATTGATTCATGAGTTGCACCTTGCGCCATTGCTCCATCCCCAAAGAATACAGCAGAGACATCATCTGTCCCTTTGTACTTAGAAGCGAACCCTGCCCCTGCAGCACTTGGTAACCCTGCTCCGATAATACCGAACCCAGCAATCATATTTAAATCTTGATCACACGCATGCATGTTTCCGGCCATACCTCTACATGTACCAGTGATTTTTCCACTGATCTCCGCAGTAAATTCGTTTAAGTTAATTCCTCTAGCAATACTGTGGGCATGATTACGGTATGTACTAGAAATATAATCTGTTTCTTTTAAATTCATCATAACCGCCGTTACCCAAGCTTCAGCACCTGCGTGTGTATGCATTAATCCCATCAAAGGACCTTTGCCACTTGCAGTTCTTTCTTCGACCATCGCTTCATAGTCTTGTATCAATTTCATTGAATGATACGCTTTTAATAAACTACTTTTATCCATCATAACACCTTTCTGTCTCCCTAAATTAGTTCAGCAAATTACATATTGGAACCGGTTCCAATAATCTAAAAAAAATAATGCCAACACGCCATCTCACAGTCAAAAATGATTGTTTCTAGTTATCAAGCATAACCATCAAGCAAGTTGGAACCGGTACCATATCTTGTTTAAAAAAAGTAACCGCTAACATATGGTTCCTAAAAATTATACTTCGTACTTCATTCAATGTCAAGTTCACTCATAGACATAAAAAAAACTAGAAGTCACTCTAACTTTTTTTTAAAAGATATCTACTGCTCTTATTACTGATTCATAACCCACTTCGTCAAACATGTCACCTATGCTTGCTTCACTCATATACTTTCCATCTGGGTTATAAGCGCTATATTGGTCTTTTCCATAAACTTGATCATATTTGAAAGAATCTCTTCTTCACATTGAATTGATGTCGTATTTTTACAAGATGCTAATACTACTATAAAAAAGAATGTCCATAAAACTTTATGCAATTTCATTTCATTCACTCCTTCTAATAAAAAACACTTACTCATAGGTACATTTCTTACTTCCATGGTCCCTTACTTATAACAATTACATAATATCACATGGACAGAAAACAAAAAAAGAACCAGTATTTTGTACAAATCGTTCTCACTTTTATGTATTTCATTAAATTATCACTCGCATTTCATCAAAATTTGACTAATAAGACACACATTGATAAAATTAATTCAACATATCGGTCGGTCGACCGACAAGAGGTGACAGTATGGAAAAGAACATCAAACAAAAGATTTTGGAAAATGCATATGAGTTGATCATAGAAAAAGGTATCAAAGAAACCAGCCTGAAAGACATTGCTCAAAAAGTGGGAATTAGTAAAGGGACTCTTTATTATCACTACCAGGCTAAGGAAGATCTAATATTTGACATCGCTGATTGTCATATAGATGTAATCACAACACAACTATTTGCCTTATTTGAGGAGTCTGATTATTTACTGCCTCCAGAAAAAATCATAACGGATGTAATCCACAGAATTTTATCAGCTAACACGAGAGGGAAAATGAACCTTTATCTTGTGAGTCAATCCTTAACGAACAGTGTCTCCCTAAAAGAGAGGTTCGTCTTAAAATATACAGAGTGGCAAACCACAATTAAAAATACATTAGACAAGATTTATGGTGACCATGAAGACAATTACCCATTAAGTTTGTTGTTACTTTCAACAATTGATGGATTGATCATACAAAAATTACTGGGTGTAGAAGATTTACCAATAGAAGATATCGCAAAGTTGATTGCGAACACAAAAAAATAAGGAGAGTGCTATGTACGAATTATATTGTAGAATTTACCAAAATATTTTTAAAGCAGTTTCAAAACTACTTCCATGGAGGTACCCTACTTTAATCGAAGGAGAAAATAGCACATTGGAGTTGGTACATCATATTAAAGACGAAGGAATTTCTAATGTATTAATCGTTACTGACAATGTATTAGAATCACTAGGTTTATTAAACGGACTATTAAAGTCACTAGAAGATAATGAAGTACATTATACTCTATACAATAAAACAGTTCCTAATCCAACTATTGATAACATTGAAGAAGCATTCCAAATGTATGTAGAATCAAACGCAGAAGCAATCATTGCCTTTGGCGGAGGTTCTCCAATGGATTGTGGAAAAGGTGTAGCCGCAAAAGCAGCTAGACCAAACAAGAGTATCCCTAAAATGAAGGGTGTTCTAAAAGTTCTTAAAAGAACTCCACTTCTTTTCGCTGTACCAACTACAGCCGGAACAGGGAGTGAAGCAACAATTGCTGCTGTCATCTCAAACTCAATTACCCATGAAAAATATGCGATCAACGATACGGTATTAATTCCAAGTTATGCAGTATTAGATCCAGTATTAACAATCGGTTTACCTAAACACATTACTTCTACTACAGGAATGGATGCCTTAACACATGCGGTAGAAGCTTATATTGGAAAAAGCAACACAGCTGAAACAAAACAGTTAAGTGAAAAAGCAGTAAAGATTATATATGAAAACATCGAAGAGACATATCATAATGGTAATAACATTGAAGCAAGAAATAACATGTTAAAAGCTTCATATTATGCTGGAGTATCATTTACAAGAGCATATGTGGGCTATGTACATGCAATTGCACACACCTTAGGAGGGTTTTATCAAATCCCGCATGGGTTAGCAAATGCAGTTATTTTGCCAGTAGTACTAGAGTATTATGGTAGTTCAGTTTATCCTAGCTTATCAAGACTAGCCAAAACTGCTGGAATTGGAACAAAACAAACTGAAAAAGAGAATGCTGAACTATTCATTGAATCAATTAAGCAGTTAAACAGAAACATGGGAATCCCATCTACATTAGAGGGTATTAAGGAAGAAGATATCGATACGATGGTTGATAGAGCCTTTAAGGAAAGCAATCCACTATATCCTGTTCCTAAGATTTTAACAAAAAAAGATTTAAAGAATCTTTATTATTTGATTAAGGAGTAATTATGAACGGTATAACAGGAAAAATATTAAGAGTTAATTTAAGTACCAAAAAGATTGATTATTATCCTATAGAATTATCCGACTATAAACTATATCTAGGTGGTAAGTCATTAGCAGCTAAAATAATATACGATTCCTTAGAATCCAAAACAGATGCCTATGATGAAGAAAACATGATTGTAGTAACGTCAGGTGTATTAACAGGTTCTACTGCACCTTGTTCATCTAGATTTAACATCTCTACCATTTCACCTTTGACAGGCCTTTTAACTTCTTCTAACTGTGGAGGTAACTTCGCACTTCACTTAAAAAAGGCAGGTTATGATGGGTTAATCATCACAGGAAAATCCAAAGATTTGGTTTACATCGATATACTTGATGAGGAAGTACAAATCAAAGACGCTACTCATTTAAAAGGTTTATCCACTAGTGAAACTCAAGAAAAAATGGGAAGTAAAAGGGGTAAAATAGTTATTGGTCCCGCAGGAGAAAACAAAGTAAGATATGCAGCTGTAATAAGTGAAGAAAGAGCTGCAGGTCGTGGTGGAGTAGGAGCCGTATTTGGAGATAAAGGGTTAAAAGGTGTTATCGCTAGCGGTAATATGAAACCAACGTACCACAATAAAGAAAAATTCAAAAAACATAACAAAAAATGGATTCAATTATTAAAAAAACATCCAATCACAGGTGAACAATTGCCAAAACTTGGTACTGCCGGTTTGGTTTCAATGATGCATTATAAAGGGCTATTAGCTACAAACAACTATCAATCTGGGTCATATGATGAATTTGAGAAAGTAAACGGTGAAGCGTTAAGAGAAACCAAGTTAATCAAAAATAAGGGATGTATTACTTGTCCCATCCAATGTGGTAGAGTAGTAAAAGCCTACGGAAAAACAGTAAAGGGTCCAGAGTTAGAAACTCTAGGATTACTTGGTGCAAATATCTTAAACAACGATTTAAAAACTATTATTAACTTAAACTACTTATGTGACGAATTTGGTATAGACACTATGACATTCGGAGGAACATTGGCACATGCTATGGAACTCAACCAAAAAGGCATGTGGGACAATGGTCTAGACTTTAGTAATACTGAAAATCTTGAAGAACTTGTTAGAAAGATAAGTCTAAGAGAAGGTATTGGTAACGAACTTGCTGAAGGTTCAAAAAGAGTATCTGAAAAGTTTGGTGGAAAAGACTTTGCAATGCACGTTAAAGGTATGGAAATAGCTGCCTATGAACCAAGAGCTGCACAAGGAATGGGTCTTGGTTATGCAACTTCTAATAGAGGAGGATGTCATTTAAATGGTGGATATATGGTAGTACTAGAAGGACTAGGTTTAAATGTAAGTGGAAAAACTACAAAGGGAAAAGCGGGTCTAACGATATTCTTCCAGGATTTAATGGAAGCTGTATCAGCCAGTGGAAATTGTATTTTTACTACATATGCAATATTACCTGAGTTCATGGTTACAAAACCAAATCACTTTATATCTAGAACAATAAATAAACTAATACCATCATTTGGTGGTTTAACAGCATTCCTTCACAATAACAGTTGGTTAATGAACTTTAACTTAAAAACTCTTATTCCACATGCATACAGTATTAAACAGATAACAGGAATGAATATGAACATTAACAGACTTGTTACTGCTGGAGAAAGAAGTTATAACCTCGAGAGATTAGTAAACATACGACAAGGTCTTAAAGGTACTGATGATACATTACCTAAAAGACTAAGAAAAGAGTTACAAAGAGAGAGTGACCCATTAAGTAAAGTAAGGTTACAAGAAATGTTATCTACCTATTATAAAATAAGAGGATGGAACCCAGAAGGAATCCCATCTGAAAAAAGACTCAAAAAATTGGGAATAAAATGGTAACAGCTAAATTTTTTGGAATGATCAGTGTAGATAATAACCTTAAAAACATAAACATAAAAGAAGGTACTGTAAAAGACGCAATAAATGAAATTGCTGAAACTACTACCATAGATAAAAAACAACTAGAACAAGCAGTAATAGTTGTAAACAATAATTTCAAAGAAGGAAAAGCAAGATTTAAAACACATCTCAAATCTGGTGATGAAGTAATATTTATGAGCCCAGTTTGTGGAGGATAAAAAGGCAAATTCATTTGCCTTTTTTTCTATTTATAAAGCATCCTCACATTTTTTATTTAAAATAGAATTTCACTCTTCTAAACAATCTCTATATTTCTAGTTTTCGTCGTCATAGTAAGAGATCCTTTTGGAATAATCATTCTTATCGCCTTACTCTTCTCTTTTGTTCTAGAAAAAACAACAATCTCTTTATTAAACAGTCCTTTTGTATCAATATCCCTCACAAGGTACTTATAACTCATACTTTGTAACTCTTTAACCAATACTTTGAAGCTCTCCTCCGTTTCAGGAATAACAGTTATCCCCTCAATGAACTCCTTCTTCTTATTTACAGTGAACAGTATTCCACCTGTACCAATTATTCTAGCACTCGTGTATACCAATGCAAACTCTACTCCTTTATCACTTATAAGAGTCACAAATATGAAAGTATCTATCCCAATTAGTAACAGTGAAATCCAATTCTTATAATCACGAATCGTTATTTTTGCAAGCGCCCCCATTGACATCATTATAAGTGTTAGTATAAATGTATGTATTAAATTCATTCTATGTTTCCTCCTTTAAATACCCTTTAGTTTCTTTAAAATAACTTTAACCTATTTTCATTATAATACATTAAGCCTAAACACAAATATATTAGTAATAAATAATGTATACTCCCTAAGCATAAAGTAAATGCTATAATTAAACGACCTTGGAGGTATAAAATGGAAATATACAAAAATCCAAATTGTAAAAAAATTAGAGGTATCCACTTACTTAATGTATACTGCGCATATTGTAAACAACTAATTGCTAAATACCAAAAAGTAGGAGAATCTAATTTTGTAAAAATGTACAATGACAGAATCGTTGAAGGAACTCTAGACTTTTCCAAATATCATGGAGCAATTAATTGTCCAAATTGCGGAGAAAGAATAGCCACAAGATACATTACAAAGATGGATAAAAAAGAAGCATATAGATTAGTACCATCAGCATTCAACAAAAGAAAGTATAGATAAGAATTCATTTAACAATCAAAAAAAGACCAAGCAAACGCTTGGTCCTTATTTTTAAATGGGGCGACTGAATTTGCCTAACTGTGGTGCAAGTTTTCCTTTAAAATTAGTTTCTCTATATTGATTGCCTCTAGTACGGGAGGATTCTTACTATAATTGGAAACCATTTTAAAAAGTGGTATATTCTTCTCTTCACACAGACTCTTTAAAAGCATAAGATTATACGATGAAATATATTCACCTGCATAAACTGCTTTCGCTGGGACTTTAGTGATTTTGATAAAATCAAACTCTCCTAACTTACCATGGTCCATTTTATTAGGCAGCACTACTCTAATTTCTTCTTCATATTTCCACTTTTTAAGTTTTCTATAATATAAGCTCCTCAATTGTTTCAACCCACCCACTGGGTTCCTTTTGTGTGTCACAGCTTTTTTAAGAAAGAATTTGTATAACTCCTTCGCACTTTCAAACTCAGAGAAGTCAAATGACTCTTCTTGGGTAAGAACGAACTTCATGAAGTCACACATATCCAAAACAACAGATGTAAAGTCATTTAGTTCATTTTCGTACTCGACATCGCCTATACCGTAGTTATCTAAATCTTTTCTTATCTCTTCAAGAGTAACATCTGGTACTCTCAACCTAGGGATAGATTGGGTTTCTACAAAGTTGTTATAAACATTATCTTTGGAAAAATCGACTCTTTCAGTTAGAATACCGTAATCATACTCGATAACAAATCCCTTTCCTGATTCGCCATAATGTGCCCACATAACTTCATCTGACATACTACTTGATAAACACGCAATTGCACACCCTCTTCTAACGCTAAACATCAACTGAGAAAGTACAAAGTCGAAGAAGTTGTCTTTAGTATTGCTTTTAAAAAAGCCAGTTTCACTGGATAATAATATATCAATAGTACTCTTAGTTTTTTCATCCAAAAAAGATTCTATATAGTCTCTAACAACACCTTCATTAAAAACAAACGATACATCATATGGGTCATTAAACTTTTCAGGTACTGACAAGAAGAAATCATCTAATAAAAAAGCCAAAACTGAATATTCTGTAAAACCTCTGTATCTATAAAGTCTATCTTTCATTTGTAAACTCACTTTCCAAACTTAGTTTTAAGTTCATTAAAAGTTTATTATGCTGTTAAACATCTTTCTTCAATACATCACTCATTAGCTCTACTGTACCTAATATAGCATTTGTATCATTCTTTATTTCTTTAGAAGTTAGAGTGTCCCTTGCAGTAGCAAAGAAGTTTTCAGACAAGATTTTCTTAACAGAATTTCTTTCACTATCTGTAAAGTCAGCTAAGTATGGGTCTATGCTTCTTAAATCTGTAGCCATTCTCTTGTAGTAAGTTGCCATCTTCTGAAAGTATTTTACTTGAGATAAGGAGAACACTGTTATCGCACCTAGTGTTAAAGAATTTATAGTCCTGAAAACTATAGCTGAAACACCCAAGTCCTCGGTAGGGTTTACTCCAAACATGAAGTAGTAAACCGCAATTGTTGCAATTGCTGAAATCACTGAACCTATCATCCAATTTTTTACTTTTTTATCGCTCTCAGATGCGTGAGTTGAGTAATCGGAGTTCATATAAAGTGTTGCAGACTTACTTATTGACAGTTCCAAGTCTTTAACTAGAGAATCTATTTTAGACATTCTCTCGTCAAAGTAAGTATTGCTTTTTTGCTCAAGTTCATTCATTAAAACAGCTTTTTGTTCAATGAACTCCTCTCTTTGACCATTAATGGTAGTTCGAACTTCTTCACTTGTTTTATTGAGTTCATTTATAATCGCCTTAGTCTCAAGCACAGCTTCCTCATACTTTTGCTCATATCTCGTAATAGAAGTCTTAAGTCCACCAATTTTCCTACCTATAGAAGTAGAAAGTTTATCAACATCCTCTAATGAATCTCTTTCAGGATGGAAATATGCCATGACAGATATTAGGGCGTTTGCAGTATTTTCTGCTTGTCCCAAATAACTTCTAACGTTGTTTACATTGGAGAAATTATTATAAGCATTTGAAAGTTGAGAGTATAAGTTGTTTATCTGATTATGTGCTCCATTCAGTTGTTGTTCATAAGAAGTGAGATAATCCATAGTTTCAATCTTTCCCTCAAACCTATCTAATAGAAAAAGTATTTTCTCGTGTGCGTGATATAAATCATCATCCAATAACGAATCAAATGCCTCATTTCTATTAGAAATCAAAGTCCTTACTTTTGCAATTAAACCAGTTATTGTATTAATCTGATTGTCGAAATTACTCTTCAAAAAACCACCTCCTTTTTTAGGATATCACACAAACTCACCCCAAAAAGTTACAGATTTTTCACTTTTGAGAGGGTAAAACAAAAAAAGAACCAGTACTTTGTACTGATTCTCGTGTGTTGAAGTGGCTCTCTTATATCGGAGATTAATTGGATTAACCCCCACCTATTCTTTAATTCATTATTTTACTTCTATACTCCACAGGACTCATTTTAAGTCTTGTGACTATTCTTGTTTCATTGTAGTACTTCATGTATTCATGGATTGAGTCCATAAGTTCTTCTGATGAGTTATAGTTATCTCTTTTTCCATTCCACATTTCTTCTTTCATTCTACCAAAGAAGTTTTCAGTTGGCGAGTTATCAATGCAATTTCCTCTTCTACTCATGGATTGTATCATTCCCAACTCTTTTACTGCTTCTTTATATCTTGAGTTTTGATACTGTACTCCTTGATCTGATTGTATAATCATTCCTTGTATTCGATTTGCATGGTTCTTCTTAAGTTCTTTCATCATATGCTCTATCTTATCCATCTTTGCATTTGTACCGACTGCATAGGAAAGTACTTCCCTGGAGTTAAAATCTATGATTGGTGATAGGTACACTGACTCCTCTTCCATTGGAAACATTGTTATGTCAGTCCCAGCTTTCTCATATGGTTTATCCGTGTCAAAATCTTGATCCATTATATTGGGATGAAGTTCTCCTACTATACCTTGAAATGAGTTGTACTTTCTCCATTTTTTCTTTTTCTTCTTTAAAAACCCCTTCTCTCCCATCAATTGACGTACTTTATTCTTACCAATTCTATATCCTAGTTTCTTCAACTCTAAGTATATTCTTTGATATCCCATACGTCTCTTGTGTTTAACGACATATAAATACTCTATTACTTCCCTAACCTCAAAATACTTATCTATTCTTTCTTTTTCTCTTTTAACATTATGGTAATAAACACTTGATGCCATACCGGCTATCTTTAAAAGGACCTTTAGTTTAAATTCTTTCCTTAATTCAGTGATAATAGCTGCCTTCTCTCTATTTGTCACTACTTTTAGTTCTCGAATTAAGGGTTCCGACTTTTTTAAGTATTCAATCTCCGCTCTAAGTCTTTCATTTTCTTCTCTTAATGCTTTATCTACTCTATACTTATTTCTCTCTTCCTCAGACATATATGCTTTTCTAGAATGAGAATCCCTTATTGAGTCTTCTCCTTTAGTCTTATACATCTTAACCCAATCACCTAAAATGCTCGGATCAATCAACTCAAAGTCTAGTGCTACACTTCTGATTGATTCTCCATTCAATACTCTGTGAATGGCCAATAACTTTGTATCTCTTTGGTACGTTCTTATCTTTCTTTCTTCAAATGGTTTCCCTCCATACTTACGATACATACTACATAAATACTTCAAGCTACTTATGTCATATCCCCTATGTTTCTCAGATACATGTGATAATGATAATCCTTCTTCAACATGTTCCTTACACATTGCTAGTTTTCCACTTAATTTAAAACGCATAAAAAAGGCTCCCCTCATTAGAGTGATGGTTAATTGTACCATTTCTCCAATATTTGGAAGCCATTTCAAACAATTTTGGTGGAGATGGGGGGAGTCGAACACCTTAAACGGAAACTTTATATGTAATTTTAAAGTACATTTTTCTTCACAATAGTAATATATCAAAGAGGTGGGACATCTCAGTTCACTCATCAAAAAAAAGAGAGACTTTTTTTAAAAAAGTTTCTCTTTCTTTGTTACCTAATAAGTCTATAACTCTTCGTTTCGTAATCATATGAAATCTGTGCATAATTGCCAGTTTCAAATAATGTATTATTAATGCAATTTATATACCTTGTTACTTGTCTTTCTGAAACATCTAGATCTTCAGCTAGAACATGTCTATTAACACGTTCTTGATTAACACAAATTCTTATAAAAACACATAATAATTTTTCCAAGTCTTTAGCCTTTCTTCCCAGGTAACGAATTTCCCCCACGCAAAAAAAAGTATATAGAAAAAAAGGACCTCATTAAAGGTCCTACAAATTCCGAATTTCTATTCTAGCTTCTTGTTTATTATCTTGAAATACTTCCCAGTTAGAATTGAGAACTTCTACAACATCATCAAGACTATTCACCTCTTCGGCAAACACTCTTATTCCTCCATCATACAACACTAACATTTTCTTATCTGCAATTTTTAATTGTGCATCTTCGATTGGCTCATACCATGTTATATCAGTATAAACATCTACTTCTCCATTTTTGTAGTGAATAAACAACTCACTTTTAGTTCGATCTACTTCCAGATAATCAATCTCATCATGCTCTATATGCACATGCATTGGTTGATATTTATAATATTCTTTTCCAAAGAATTTCTTCTTGAATCTATATGTACTAAATACTGCTTGTTTTACCTGTACTCTTTCCATCTCTACTCTCCATTCAAATAGTCTACATAACTCTTTATAAACTGTTTCTTATTTGTCAGTTCTTGCATATGTTCAAAATCTTGTGAACTAGTATTTTTTCCATCGTAACCACATTCCTCCCAAACATACTCAAGTGTTGCTATTTTATCAGTCAAGGCTTCCACCATTAATTTCCTTCCTGGTGTTGTCATAGTAAACATTTTATTATCTACTAACCTTTCCTCATTGTAATCTATACTATAATACTTATTACACTCATACTTAGTTAAAATCAATAATGTTAACTTTAAAACTATTACTAGAACAAGTAAAAGACTAACGATTAATTGATATAGAGCTACAACTTGTTCTTTATATGTATGAGTAGTTTCTATATATACAGTCAATCCATATATGATGACAGCAAACAAGACAACTGATAAAATTTTTTGAAGATAAGCTAAAAAAGCCCACTTTCCATAAAATCTTTTAAATTGTACTGCCTTCGCATACTCAATCCGATCACTTGTATATATGATTTCTTCAACAGCTCTACTTATTCTCAAATACAAAATCTTTATCTTTTCCATTATTCTTCTCCTTTTGCTAATTTCTCATAAATGTAATATCTAATAGTTAATTTTCTAATAGGCATTGTATGTTTTTTATGCCAAATAAAATCCAACCACCCAAATATCTCATTTTTCTTAAATGGATAATCATTAAGCATCCATACTAATTGATGTCCATTTAATTCAAAATTCTTAAACTTTTTGCCCTCAGCATCTACTTCTACCTTTATCTCATCTAAAAGTATCTCTTTTGCATATTCTTCTAAAGCATTCGCAACTTCCTCATAAGGACAAATAAATGTGCAATCATGGATTGCTACTTCATATTTAAATTTATTCATATTGAGTGTAATCCTCCTCAGAAGGATAAGTATAATCTTCATCATTTCTAAGAATTTTTTTTGCTAATTCGCCTGTACCTTCTTCTATCACAGCATCTTTAAAATCTCTAAACAAAGTTTTTTCAATAGCATCTGCAACATGATCACCGAGTTCATCTTTAAACTTATTACATATCTCAGCTAGTTTTACTTTATGTTCAGATAAGGCTCTTATTTCAGAATTGATGTCGTTTTTCCTTTGTAACATAACTTCTTCAAATGACTGAAGATCTCTTTTTACAGCATCTATTTTATCTTGATAGTCTTTTAACGTTTCCTTATATTTCTCATCAAGAAACATTTCAGATAACTCTAAATGCCACACTGTGTAATTTTTTCCTTGTTTTTCACACTCTTCATCTAGTCTTTTATATAATCCTGTTGGAATCCTTAAAGACTTCGTTATTGTTTCTCTTCCCATAACCATTCTCCTTTTTTTTTGTATTACACTTTTAAACCAGGTACTTTTTCCTGAAGGTAAAATTTTGTAATACCAAATTAAAATACATATTCAAACTCAAATTGCTCAATATACTTATCTATTAGATTTTGTACAGTTTTAGATAATCCTTTAAACTGACTAATAGCTTTAGCCGTTTGTAGATTTGCTCTAGGATCATTACTGGTAAAAAATGTTTTGAGCATCTCATCCCATTCATCTTTATAATCTTTAGATTCCACTTCCCAATGATGAGAGTAGTCTTCTATATACTCATAAGGTACATAATTACTTTCAATTAATGAGTTAGCTGCATCTAGAATAGTTTTTGTACATCTATAGTTTCTCTCCAATACAAACACTTTTGCTCTCATTGATTTAGTAAACTTTTCCATGATGTCGGGCATTGCCCCTCTAAACTTATAAATACTTTGATCTGGATCCCCTACTATAGTTATATTTCCGTGTAACTCTGATAACATAATTACTAGAAAGTTTTGCAGTTCATTTGTATCCTGATACTCGTCTACAAGAATACACTTCAGATGTTTTTGCCAAACCTGTAAGACTATTGGTTCATTTATAAACATTTGTACTAACTTTATTAATAGATCATCATAATCAATTACTCGATTCTTTTCTAGACGATCATTATACTCTTCAGTTAATACATGTAAAGACTCATCAATTTTCAAATCATTATTTAAAACTCGATTCACTTTATAGTCACTAACAATACCAACTAACTCCCCAAGTTTTACTTTAATCTTGAATTCCTGGTTGTTATGTTCTCTCTTGTATTTATTTAGAAATTTATCATCAGACAAAATTTTTGATAGTATTTTTTTTTGTTCTAAATCATCTATTACTTGAAAGTCATGTGATACATAACCTAAACTCCATCCATACTTCTTTAGAAGATTATATGCAAATCCGTGAAATGTTGTACACCACATATCTCTTTCTTCAGTTAGTCTCCAAATTCTATGCCTTAACTCTCTAGCTGCTTTATTCGTAAAAGAAATTGCAAGGATGTTTTCAGCTGCAAATCCCATCTCTAAATAATGAAGTACTTTTGTGGCCATCAATTTTGTTTTACCTGTTCCAGCTCCTGCAATTACAACTGTTGGTTCTAATACATGTTCCACTGCAGCTCTTTGTTGTTCATTTAACTCGTCAAGATAATACATACTGATTTTCCTCTTCAGTAGATATCTCGTGCAACATTTCTGAGAACCAATCCAATGTTACATTATCAGTTTTATAAAACATTTCCATTGTTCCGTTCATTGACTCAGGTAAATCACCAGTAAGTATCAATGTATTATTAATAAAATCTCCTACATTTATATCAAACTCGATTTTCACCCAGTTATATATCCTCAACAAATCTCTGATATACATTCTAAAGAACTCTTCACTTTCCTGTCTATCAACTTCTAATACATGTTGTTCCTCATTCTCATTAAATTTTTGAAACCTAAAATATACCTTCATAACCGGTCTCCTTCTAGATATTTTTTAACATCTCTAACACTTCTTGCTTTTTCATCCGTTTCATCCCATATTCTTTTTCCAAGGAATCATTCAACATATCTAACTCTTTTTGAGTTAATATTTCGTCCTTGTCATTTATCATCCTTCGAATATCTTTTATAAAAAGATTTTCTCCTGACTCTGGGCTATCAGTAATTGCTAATCTCTTAAGCCACATCAATTTCAATGAGTTAGCTGCAGATCGTCCAATCCATTTTTCTTTCTTTGATAAAGTTGTTTCTATATCGTACTGTTTAGTTATATCTACACTTTCAGCATTCCTTAAGAATTTTTTCCATTTCCCCCAAGGGTTTCTATCTCTCATTTTTTCTACACCTGATGCAGTTTTAAATTCTAAACTCTTTTTAAGTACTCCAGATGCAAAGTGAGCAAAATCATCCATACCTTGTATCAATAGCAAACTCGCTACTTTCTTAGCTCTTTCACCTTTCATACGAAGTTCAATCCTAAACCATGTATCTACCCATGCATAATCTAAGTAAGATTTTCCTTCTTTTTTCGCTTCTTGAGTCTTTTGTGCTTTCTTATCATAAAAGTTTATACACGTTTCTGACTGAATAGAACCTATATAGAATGACTTCTTCAGAACTGTTCCATCTCTATGCTCTCTTATTTGCGTCTCAATCGTTTGCGAGAAAGATGTCCATTGTCTAGATAAAACTTTAGCTAACAAATCATCTAAGGAAAAATAATCATTATGAAACAAATCAAATGCAAAATGTAATTCTTTTATTGAAGATCTATATTCATGTAATTGTTTAAGTAACACATGCCAATCTCCATTCATTTCTTCAAACTTCCTACATCCTCGTCCTTGTAATAATAGTTGAACTGTATTAAACCCTTCAGCATTTACTGGACCACCTAACTGTATAAATATATGTTCTCCAAACGTATATCTATCTTTATAACCGTAAAAAGTATTTTTTTCCTTGAAGGCAGTATCGGGTTTAAAACCGCATAACTCAATTATTTGTAAAACTCTTTCATTAAATAAACTGTAACTTTTAGGACTAGAGGGATCATCTTTTGCATCTGCATCTATGTAGGAAAAAGTTGCCGATAAATAGTCAATACAGATGTTTTCACGTATGTCATGCACCCATAAAATCTCCCCTCTTTTCAGTATTTTTTGTATTGAAATTTTTAAGAAAATTAAAAACACACGTTTTTTAGCATAAATAAGCCATTTTTTTAAGTTTTACTATGGACAAGTTGGGTAGGTGTTACTCACCCTACCCAACTCGTCATTTCCATTTCCATGGCCATGAGCATAATTAAGCTCATTTTACGAGTTGTTTAAGTGATTAAACCAGATCCCAATCGTTTCTAGTTTTTCTTTTATTTACTGGCTTTTTAGTGCTTCGTTTTTCAGTAGTGTTTTCTTTTTCTTTTTTATACCCATTTTTATTTAGATCTATAATTTCATCCATATCTAAATATCCTTGGTTTCTAATTTCTTCTTCTTTAGCTTTCCTTGGACTGCTCCATCTATCCGCTACAGCTAGAGAACACTTCGCATGTCTATTTCTTATATCTCCAAGGAAGTCATATTGATGCTCTGCATACTCTCCATACACTTCATTTGCTAAATAGTAAATGTTGATTGAGAATGCACTGTAAGGAATCTCCTTACTCAAATCCAATCCTAATGACTCTGATTGGTAATGTATTTCTATGGGTCTCTTACAAAGAACATACTCTTCTAGTTTTTCTTTGAACACCATTAACCACACAATTAATTTCTTATGATTATTAAACTTATCTAAATAGTTATCCCATTTGTTATGTATTTTTGCTGCTTTTCTCATACACCATGCCTTGGAAACAAAGAATGCATACGAGTGCCAGGACTGATCGTTCTCAAGCAGCTCGGCCTTTCTCATCTTTTTATCGTATCTTTTATACATACGATTCACTAAGTATGATTGAATATCATCTAGAATTCCGATTTCAGTCTCATAAATGACAAAATCTTCTTTCCCTTGAATATTTGTTTTTATAAACATTTGTATGTATCTCATAATTGGACCAGATGTCTCTTTTACATTTTGTCCAAGTATCGCAGTAAACCCAGTAGAATGGTCTGGATGCCTAATTAAAGCTAAGTTCTGTTCTTTCCCATCATCATACTGTTCTCTGGATCCACCATAGTGTGCATTTCTAGATCTAGAATTATCTGTTACCCCTGCTTCATCTCGTAAGTAGCAAACAAATTTCTCTATTGGTAATACAGGTGCTTCCTTCAGCTTGTTACTACTGTCATGCATTATTACGGCCATTTCGCCGTTATTTCTCATAGACGTATTAGATACGACATGTACCCCTCTTAAATTTGCGATGTAGTACAATTCTAAATATTCTACGAGAATATGCAGCAGTTTGTATTCTGTAGTATCGAACTTCAGTTTGATTGGTCTAAATCTAAACTTGTAAGGCACTCTAACTTTCGCCATCATCTGAGTTACAAATCGAATCCGATCTATTTGTAGATACACCTTTCCTACTTCATAGTTTTTATCTATATATTGGTCTATTGCTGAGTAATTAACATACATGGTTTTATACTTTAAATACTCCATTCGCTTCCTAGCTTGACTTGTCTTATACTTACTAACAACATCAATGATGAATTTTATCCCTGATGTTTTTCCTGACTTGATAACTCCAACAAGAAACACCAATGACATATCTGCTATATGTTTTATTATCATTGCAATAGAATTCGCAATATAACTAGATACTATATCTCTAGCAATAAAGTATCTCCAATAAAAGTAATAAAAGAACGACAATACTATGGATGTTAACGTATATGGAATCATTCTTCTAAAGAACGCTGTTCCAACTATTAACAAATACTCATACACAGTTTCTGAATATACTTCCGCTATACTAATTAACCACTCCCAAACAAACGGAATAGTGGCCAACAATATTACAACCAGAAACTTCCAATATCTCTCTATAAATCCAAAAATGAACTTTAAAAGCCTAATTATCATAAACAGTCTCCTTTCAAAAAAATCTTTTTAGGAACATAATTCACTGATAACAGGCCTTATTATATTCAATATTTCTTACTTTCTAAGTACTGAGAACAACCGAAGAAGGTTTCCCTAGGACTAAAACAGTTTCGATTGCTCTCACATTTTTATGCTAAATTCATTCTTTTGTATTACAATTTAACAGCTGTAGTAACGCTCATGCGTTGCTTCCGGAAGAACTTCTTGTAATACAACACGTGTATTACATTTGTATGCATACATCGATGTTTCCTGGTCATTTTTTTGTAATACATTTTTTGTATTACTTATGGCCGTAAAAATGCTAAAATAATTGGCCCTTTGTAATACATTTATCTTCTGAATCTATTTGCGATTCTACTTGTTAATCTAATGTTTGCGAATCTTTCGTAATTTGCTATCCCTATTGGTACTACAACCGCTAGTATTGCAAAGGTAATAATTAATCCCCTTACATACCAAGCAGAGTTATCCCAGAAAGGTATAATCTTATCAAACAACCATGAGTCATTCCCTTGTAAAACATCATCTTGAATACGATCATAGTTATCTCCAATAGTTAAACTAAGATTCTTATTATAATCTGTCCTTACTCCAACTCTGTTTTGCCAAGTAAAACTCATCTCAGTAATTTGATATTTAGTAGAATCTTCAGACGGCAATTTTAAATCTATATATAATTTTTTTTCAATAGGATCAGTTGTAACTGCATCCTCTCTATATTCAATCCCATTAAGTGTAATAGACCTAAAGGCTAAATCAGGATTAGCTGTATTATAAGCAACAACAGCTCTAGCAGTATCTCCATAATAAATAGGGTCCTCACTAGCTAAAGTAAATGATAGTACTGAGGTATCAAGCGCAAATTCTGAGTCATATACTTCAATTACAATAGATTCATTGATTACTTTCTCTTTTGTTAATCCTCTATTCTCTGTTATTACTTTTTCAAGTACTACAGTATGTGTTCCTGGTTCAGTAAATGGTTCTAAGTCTAATCTATATAGATTTCCTTGTTTAACCTCGATTACTTCAGTTCTGCCATTCACTACATATTGGTACAATCCTACATCATCAGGGTTTACCATAGGGAAATAAATAGAAACAACATCACCTGTAAATACGTAATCTGTAGCTATATATATTTCTTGATTATTAGTTCTATCAAAATCTACGTTTTCATCAAAGAAATAGTTTACAATCTCTGTAGAAACTGCTTTACTTACATTCATATAGTCAATAAATGAAGTTCCATTATATGACGTCATAACCTTTAATTCAGATATCTCAACTTCATGCGTATAATCTCTATGGTCTACATTAATAGGAACTGATAACGTAGTCATGCCATTAGCTGTTAATTGTCCAAAATCTCTAATAACTAATCCATTGGCCAACTTAACATGATCAAAGTCATACTCATTCGGATTATTCACAAATATATTTAATATAACTTGTTCATTAGATAAGTATAATTCCCTGTCAAAAAATGCATTGTTTATAACTAAACCTGTTGTGTTAAGAGGACTCACTAACTCAACTTGGAAGTTATAGTTAAGTGGCATATGATCTTCCTGTATATCAGGATTTTCTTCAGTTCCAAAATTCTTTTCAAATATTAATCCTTGAACTGATATATCCATTAACTTCCCAGCATCTGATGGGTTCGAACTTGTAACAATATCTAAAGCTATTTTATTGTCCACTATATCTTCTGAATCTATAGGATATGCCATCCCATTTACTTTCACTTTTGCAAGATCATAATCAAGTGCCAAGGTAGCATAATCCGGAATAAACACCTCTATGGATATCAGATCTGTTACGTAAGCTGTATTCTGACTTTCAGTTATAACAACCCCTGATGCTGATATTCCATCAGTAAAGGTATTTTCTGTTGATAACTCAAATTGCCAACCAAGTCCTCCATTATCAAACGCATCATAAAGAACTCTGTCTAGGTTGCTTGAATCTCTTAAAATCACATATTCAACATGATGTGATACTGCACCATAACTTAGATTACTAGTAAAAGGAATCTGAATTGTATATGATGTATCATGCGTAAAATCTGCCTCATCAAATTCATATATCTTTCCATCTAATCCTATTTCTGCAGGATAGAAGTCTGTATTCGATACATCAACTTGAATTTCTAAATTATACTGATCACCTAAAGTAACTGATGTAACATCAAATCCCCCATTTAAGAAATAAACTGAAGAACCCGAGTCCACTTCTTTAGGTGTCTCATTAGTGATACTTATTGTTTCGTCCAAAGTTATTACGGTATCTACAGCTTGAATAGAATTTACAACTAAACTAAAAGTATCTGATACATCACTTATTACAACTGGAACAGTAATAGAATCAGCATTGTACGTAAACTGAGTATCGTTATATACAACATCATTAATAGTAACCGCTTGCGGTGGTGTAGTATCTGGATTCGTTGTATTTATTACTACATTAATAGAATCTCCCTCAATGTAAGTATTAGGAATAGTAATTGAATTTATATCAAATTGATAAGTTGCTTGAGCATCATAATCAATCCTATAACTTAGTTTCAATCTTGTTGAATTACTGTAATCACATTCATATGCAAATGAAACATCTTCGGAACTAGAAGTTATCTTTGGTAACACATCCCATGAAACAACTTGTGGAACATTCTCAACAAAATTTCCTGTTCCAAAGCTAGAGAAGTTAGCTAGAACTTGCCAGTGTACACTCCATCCTGGTCCATTTGTTACCTCTGCTTCTACTACTTTAAAAGAGGTTATGTCATCAAATGTTATTCCCAAACTTGAATAAATGGGCAGTAAATCCAAATCCTTATAAAAAGTCGTATCAGCTTCTGATGAGTCTAAATTAATATATCCGTCATAAAAGCCTACATTCGTATTGTTAGGATCAATTAAAACATTAGCATTATTTACTACAATATTTTTTGTCGTTAAATCTTGCTTTTCATATGTTGCACCTGTATAGAAAGCGAATCCTGATACAACAGCTAAAGCAAATGTTAATATCTTCTTCATCATCTAGATCCTCCTAAATTGATGCCAATTAGAGATAATAAAAATCTACCAATAGCACCTATTATCGCTACAAATAACTCTCTATTTTTATAAAGAATATAACCAAAAAGTATTACTAATAAGGTTATTACTATAATGAACAACCAGTTTGTTAATGCTCCAAAAGGTGTATTCAAATCCTTTATGGCCCATAATGCTTTTAAATAATCAATTACCATAATTTCACTCCCTCAACTAACGACATTAGAGATTCATAAAACCCCGTGAATGTTGATGTGACAGCACTTGCAAATCTGGTAACATCTACCCATAATCTAGCGTAAATATCTATTCCAAACCATCCCATATATTCAAAGAACGCTACAACTGCTAATAACCCAAAGATACTAGCAAAGAATCTCCCTGCAGCAGCAACTATAGGTGAAAGAAACTTAACACCAAAGACAAACAATACTACAGCTATTGCAGCAACTATAACTAACTTCACAACACTCTGAAGTTGTACATACATCAAGTCCATTCCTTCTAATGTAGGATTCAACATTTTATTTATTTCTTCAATGTTAGTTTCAGTAGCTTCAAAATGAACTACCTCGTCATACTCCATCACATAATTGGAATATTCTTCATTTAACTCCTCAATCTTTAATAGTTTCTCTTCATACCCTAGTAAAGGATCGTCTATTATATTTTGTATCTCATCTAGTCGTTGAACCTGAATATCTTCATTTAATTCATCAACTGCATAATCAGTTAGAACAAAATCGAACTCGAACGAAATAACCTCGTCTACTCGTTTATTATAGGGAGTCAAAATAATATAATCCCAAGTTTTCCTTTTTCCAATTGGACCAATTTTGTCTGTATCAGCATTTTTCCAAACTGCAGCTCCATACTCACCAAAACTATCTATCGCTTCTTCTGAATAAAGATTAGAGGATTTATATGTCGTGTCTACTATAACTTCATTAACTATCTTTTCGCCAAAAATTTTAAAGAACCATCTCTCATCTGTATAAAATCTTAACTTCACATTATATAAATCTTTTGTATCTCTAGATAAATCAAAATAGGTAACCCAAGGTGCTGATGCATTTAATTTATCATCTGGAGTGTAAACTTCATTCACTTTTATTACCCCATGCCATACATCATTCGAATCCTTAAAAATACGATCATACTCCACTCCATCATGCGTAAAGTAAGAATCTGGATCCGCAGCCTCTACTGTAACCATCATTACAAAACTTAATGTTAACAGTATAAGTAATGAATAAACCTTATAAATATTTTTCATATTAATACACTCCTAACCCCATTAATATTCCTATTAAGGAACCTAAATCCATCCCATCCATTAATGAAACTACTAATGGGTTTTCTGGTTGATATGTTTGTAATGCAGATAATGTAATCTGAATTACAATAATCGAGACAACATAATATCTCTTTTTTGTAAATAAACTCATAAACCAAATTTGTAAAGCAATAGCAAGAACAGTAGCTATATCTAATAGAGGGAAAGCACTTTCTAAGAAATCCCTAAATCCTACAAGATAAACTGATACTAATGCCCAAAGTACAAATAAGGCTAAATGCATTTTAGTTATCCTCATAATTCATACTTCCCCTCATTTGTTGATTTCGTATATATCCTAAAACCAAATATGCTATCAGAATGATAAAAATCCAATCTAAGACAGTCATTGTTAAAAACGTATTATCTACAATCCACAGAATAAAATTTGAATTGAGCAAGAAATACTTAACCAGAAACTCATAAATGGTTATAGATATAAATATATAGAAGAATATCGACAAAGGACTCTTCATCAATACTCTTCTACCATCTATTCTTAATTGCTTTTTCTTCACTTACGCGAATCGACGTTTAATGGTTGCAATTACACTTCCGATAGCTGTAACCATCCAACCCCATCCTTCAAGATACCAATTTGTTAAAAATGGAACCTTTAACCAGAATGGCGCTAGTATTGTAAATGCAATAAACACCACAATACCAGGAACACTTTCCATAAAATCTGAATGAGGTAAGTCAAAGAACCATGCAAGTACCATGACTAAAATAATGAAGAAGTACACAAATGCTCCAATATTAGCTGAAGCATAACTCCAAGCGATTCTATACCACTCAGTTAAATAAGGAACGCTAAATACCGCAGGTAATAAAACAATTCCAAGAACAATAATAATTCCGATAATAAACTTATCTTGATTTGACATAAATCTCTCTCCTTCTTTTTAAAAAAAACTGCATTTTAGAATATGCAGTTTTTTATTTTTCTTCCTATTTTGTATTACAAGTAATCTCTTCAGGAAGATCCATGACCAAGGAGATCACTTCACTCTTTGTAATACAATTATTCCCAAGCTGCTACACTTCTATTATTAGCTTCTTCAGCATCAATTGCCGATTGTTGTTTTAATAATTTGATTTTAAATGGTTTTTTTACTAATGCTTCGAATAATTCATAATCAACATGATTTAAAAATGCATTATCAACTTTACCTTCTCTTGTAAGAACTTCTACTCGAACATAAGGTCTTTCCTCACCTGTAGGTCCATAATTCATTCCTTCGAAGAATCTTGCAGGTCTACGAGTTGCATATTTAATATCATTCTTAATCTCTTTACCCCAATCAGCCATAATCAACTTAACATGAGATTCAAAATCATCATATTGGCCTTTTACTTTTGCCTCTAACATAGGTTCTGGTGTTTCATCCACAGCAATAATGATTTTTGGTCTTTTACCAAACTTAGTTACTTCGATTTCTACCAATACTCTTAATTGATGCAGCTTGTCTAATTCTGCTTGACTCATATCTGTCAAACTCTTTAATTCTTTTGGTGTTTCCTTAGAACCACCAGATGGCTCTGAGTCCATCATAAACATGTCATTAATTTTCTTTTCCATAACCGTTCTCCTTTTTTATTTTTGATGTATTACAATTTCCCCCGGCAATCGATTTACCAGGAGAATTGTTTTGTAATACAGTGTTGCTAACCTTAATAGGTTTGATTCTATTAATTGACATTAATGTCAATAGATCTTACTGCTTCATTACCAGCTTCATCTTCAACAGCAATAGTTAATTCATATACACCAGATGAATTGACATCCAATGTAGGGCTGAAAGTTAACATTTCATCTGTTACAGCAATTGGTCCATCTGTTTCATCTTCTACTGAGAAATACGTTTTCCAATCAGGAGCTGTAAATCCAACTGTGAACGATGTTACTTTTGCAGCTACCAATGTTACTGTTGGTGCTGTTAAATCTTCTACAATCGCAATAGTTAACTCTCTTGTTCTAGTGTTTCCATCGTTGTCAGTTACTGTTAACTGCATACGATAACTACCTAAAACAGTCATATCGATTGATGTATTCCAAGTAATCATTGACTCTTCAACTGTGATTGCACCATCTTCTTCATCTGTTACACTGAAGTATTTTGTCCAATCTGGTTCTTCTGCATCGACCTCATATGATAATGGCTTTCCACTAACCAACGTGATTACAGGACTTTCACCATCTCCTGAAGTTACAGGATCTACCATTTGACATCCAGCTAATGTTACTACTACTGCTAGTGCTGCTAGCAAACTAAATAATTTCTTCATGAAATTTCTCCTTTTCTTTTTTTGAACAACCTTTAGTAGAGTTGCCATTTATTTTCAATCTAGATCGATGACCTAGGAATTGATTTTTTTGTACATTTTTCCTATACTGCTTTTCTTAATCACCGAAATTACTTTCGTAGGATTATTAATTGCATATACAGGAGCATGTATAGCCATGCTTTGTAATACTGGTTCTACTTTCTTGTAATCTTTTCCGAAGTACAAGTAAGCTGTAAATCTCGACTTCTTAGACATCAAGTTAATTTGAAATCGATTGTCTGAACCTGAAGTACCATAAGATGTTGTAAAATTTGGAAACGCTCTTTCTATAGCATTCTGCATCTTCCTAATTTGAGATACTCTTTTGTTAGATAGCATTAAACATCCCCCTTAACTAATTTGTAAATCTCTTCAGAACATAAATAGCAATACACTTCCCAACATTTATCTTCATCGAAGTTTTTCTTGTTACCAAGGTTCATCGGTTGTATAAAAGCCAGTGCAGCTTTCTTTGTCTTCAATAAGACCCCTGATTGAACAACCTGGTAACATGCTTGTTTCACTGTAGATCTACCAGACATTTCATTCTTAACAGTTAGAAGTAACTCTCTTCTAGGTTTTCTACTAAGAATATGTCTTTTAACCTTTCCTCTAATTTGAGGACTTTTCATACTTTCATATGCCATAACCGTTCTCCTCTACACATAACTATATTCATTTAGTAGTTTCTCTACCTTTTTAGAGTAACCACCTTGTTTCTCAAGAGTGTTTTTGATAGTTACTAACCAATGTTTGACATTTCTAGGTAAAACAGGAACTCTGTTAAGAATCAACTCATTGTTACAAATCTTAATTGCATGATTTATTACAGCTACATTTGAGCGAACAGCATTATTTTTATGAAGTCCTTTCAATGTAGTTCGGATTCTCTTTTCGAAATCTTTCCTAGCTTTTCTTTGTTTTCTCGTCTCCATGTTCATTCTCCTTAGTAACTGTTTGGTCCACTTTGTTTAAACTGCTTCCCTCTGTTATACGGAATAATATAAACTTTCTCCCAATAATACTGAGCTACACCGTTCTTACATCGCTTCTTCAAAATCTCTCTTGTTTTTTTAATCAATTTTTTCTCATGTTGTTGACCTTTCTTTTTAGCAAGTAACTCAGTACTAAACTTAACCGCTTTTTTATAGTCAGTTGTAACCTTGCCATTATAAGTCAAAAACGTTCTTTCAAAATCCATACCGTCTATACGATCATCAGCATGAACTTCTACAGCTACAATAAAATCCATATTATTTCTCCTTAAAATCTAATTTTCCATTTCTTTTGCTTTGTTTTGAACTCGTGATAGCAACTATCTGCCATTGCTTTAAACTTCTTTTTAGCAACAGGATCCTTTTCGTTCTTCATCAACCTATAAAGGTCCTGTGAACTATAATATGCATGTTTTACATCCGCTACTCTTCTAGCTTGTTCATCATTATCATGAATTGCAGCTCTTGCTTCTAAGAAATAGTAATCTGCTTTTTCTTTTGCAGTGGAATTAGAAAAATCTTTCATTACTCTGGTAACGCTGATACATGGTTATTAATATGCATCGTCAACTCAGCATGTTTTAAGAACTCCAATTTTTCATCTTCAAGTTTATTTACTTTCCAGTTATATGAGTCGATTGTCTTTCTTCTTTCTCCATGAGACAAGAATGTTTCTTTAGACCTTTTATTTCTTCTTCTCAATTCGTTTATACGATCTTGAAGTTCTCTTTGGTCACGTTCTAATTTATTAAACTGCCTCTTTTCTTCTCGAGTCAGTTTTTCATAAATTTCCTTCTTCTTCTTTTCAGCTTTAGTAGGTTTCTTTTTCCTAGGTAATACTAGGATGGCCAATAAGAATCCAACTCCAAAAAATATTGCACCAGTCATATGCATCTCTCCTTATCTAGAATTTACTTTTTTACTTTTGTTTTTATATGATTTATATACTTTATCTGCTTCAGCTTTCAACTTTGCTTTTCGTACAGGATCTCTTTCTTTCTTCATTTGATCATATAGATCCTGTGAGCCATGATAGTGAACCATCATATCGTAATAATCTTGTTTATTTTTAGTGTCTGCATTTAGTTTCTTTCCGAAATAATGCTCAGCCTTTTCCTGTGAGGAGTAGTCTTTTTGGTAATTAGTATTTTTTAAACCCATTTTTTTAACACACCCTTACTTCTACTGTTAATACCTACTTTTCTGTTTTTGTAATTCTAGTAATCGTTTCTTTGCATATTTTCTCTGGGCTGCTGATATTGTCATATCATTCACTCGATCCTGGTAATATGCAATTCTTTCAGGTACTGGATAATACTTTTCTCTTTTTTCATATTCGATACGATCTAATCTATTTCTAAGAACATTGAATTTTTTATCAATATTTCTTTGCATTTCTTTTCTTACATCCATAACCCTTCTCCTTGGTTATGCTTAAGGTAGAAAAATAAACAATCAATTTTAATAGGAGATTAAATGAAATTTTTTTTAACAAGGGATTCTACCTTAAACACATGATTAACTAATCAATTCTTTCTAGTAATCAACTTATGTAAACTTGACTATCTTATATCTTCTTTTTATTAAATTGTTTCTACTTACAGCACATCTAAAACAATGAACTGTTTTATTAAAATAAGCAGCCATTTCTTTTGCATTTCCACATGTTATTGGTAACTCTTTATTTTTCATATCATATGCTACGTAGAAATTCATCGAGATCGCCCCTCAATAATATGGGGGTTATATTTACATCTTCTACTACTTGTAACTACTTCGTGAGTTGCTTTTGTATAGTTTCCGTGTATATTTACTACCTGGAAGCCTCTTCTATGCATATAGCAGTTATCAGGTCCAGTACAGCTATCACACTTTCCAATTTGTAGGTAATCAGTTATTTGTTTTCTATGAACTTCTATTTCTTTTAACATCAGTTCATCAGGAAACCCCGAAAATATCTCTCTTACTTCAGTTAGTTCTATTAATTCTTTTACTTCAAGTTCCATAACCTATTCTCACTTTCTATAAAATAAAATTGGGCGAGTGTACGAGTTGAACGCCGGTTATGGTGGCACTCTCATACACTCTCCCAATATTTCACTAATGTTTCTTAATATTACTACATCAGTGATAATTGATGCCATAACCAGTAATACATGTTCTTTCACAAGAACTACTTTTTTTGATATAATCTACTTGAAGAGAAGATTATATTTTGAAAAGAATGATGTTGCCCGGCCAGGCGACTTCTTTTCATATAGATAAGTGTTGCATTTTTACAACACCTTTCGTTTATTATTATAGTTGCATTTTTGCAACAAGTCAAGGAGTGATTCTATGTTCTTTTCAAGTAACTTAGAGTACTTAATCAAAAAGAACAATTATTCACTTGGTAACTTTGCTAATGAAATTGGTATCAACAAAGGAAATCTTTCTAAATATGTAAATAAAATTACTATTCCTAAAATTGATACTGCCGTGCAAATCGCCAAGTTTTTTGACGTGTCGTTAGACCAGTTAGTTTTAGAAGACCTAACTAAGTAATTTTCTACTTCTCTTCAAATACAACAAGGAGGAGTTTTTTTATGCTTTTTTTTAGATTTTTAAATATTGTTTTTACTGAATATGAGGATTGGGAAATTGAGACTGCCTTCAGACTATTCGAGAACAGAAATACAATTGGAATCATCATCATTGGACTTATCTTTATATGCTTCATTCTATTTGTTTATATATACCTTCAAAAAGATAAAATCTCATCTTTAGAAAACGAGAACAAAGTTTTTAAAGATCAACAATCAAAATAATAAATTTAAAGGAGTCTTATTATGGAACAACAACTACAAAAATTAATTGAGTACCAAAAAAAGATCAACATAGTCCTTAGTAACTATCAAATTGATGAAGACCGTGAAAACGACAACAATCGTCAAGCTGTTGACTTAATCACTGAAATCAGAAGTTTTTACCAAGTTACTTTCGAAAGGTTTAATGAAAATTTAATATTAAATCACACAATAACTTCTAATATTTATGGCTTGCAAGGATATAACGCACAAAACATTAGAGAAGATCTAATTACACTCAGAGCAAAATTAGATGCTTTAAGACAAAATGATTTTCATTACAAAAGTGTTACACCAAACAATAATCAAACAGTGAATGTTCATAGCAACCAAATTCAAGATAACAATCAGTCTATAAACATGATATTTAATTACGAAACAACTGTTTCAAATATTGAAAATTCAAGCGCACTTACTCAAAGCCAAATCTCAGAATTAAAATCTCTAATTAATGAACTAAAAGTCATATCTGAAACAAATGACCCGAAACCTAATAAATGGGAAAACTTTGGTAAAGTTGCAAACAGAATTTTTGACATGTCTCTTGCTGCAGGACAACTTGTTTTAGGATACATAACTTTTCTAGCAGACAAGTTATAGGCAAATACTATGAGACTTCCATTAAGAACTTATTATTTAGCCTTGAGATACAAGGAAACAGAATTAGTAGATTCCAGCAGCCTACACATTACAGGGATCAACTATCATGACAATGATTTATTACCCTATACTCGATTACTTCCTGAGGATTATTCCATTCTAGTTAAAGCTGGATTAATTAAATACTTATCATCGGGTTACAAAACAGTTGATCCAATCTTTGAACAAAGTATCGAAGAAACTAGAATTGCATTAGATAGAGAACTAAGAGAACAAAAACAAGATCAACTTAATCTCGAATTATCAAAAATATCTAAACAGCAAAAGAATATAAATATTGCCACTTTAGTTTTTGTTGCCATTACATCGTTTACTGGACTTGTACAATTACTTAACGGAGCATCAAACTCAACATTCTCCTGGATTGTTTTATGTTTTGTTGGAATTATTCTTATGCAAGCAACGTTAAGGAGGTAATTGAAAATGCCATTAAGCACACCTGTAATTATCATATTTAAAAACATTCGAGGTCTTTATAATTCAACTGGCCTTAGTAAAGTCAATTACGCTGACAAAATTGGAGTGACACTGAATAGATTAGAGAAGATCCTTCTAATGGATACTAAAGCACTTCGAATCAATGATATAGATAATATCTGTGAATATCATAAAATTAAGATAAACACACTTATCATCGAAGAATTTTATTATTAACGTATTACAATCGTTAATCCAGGTTTTTCCAGATTTTCGACACTTTTGTAATACAAGAGTGAATAAATAGTTCCCACTACTTTGTTAGAATCATTAAACAAAGGAGTGAATTTATATGAATGATACAGCTAGAAAACTTATGTCAGTTTTAATGGAATTAGATGGAACTGACCTTTCACTGTTAGAAGTGAAATCATTGTATGCAAATAACAATAAAGTGCATACAAGAGATGCAACACAGCAATACTATGATAAACATCTAAATGTAATACTAGGATTTTTAAAAACTCTAGGCATACAATTTGTTTCCCAACTAGATAAAGATGCTTTAAACAAATATGTAGCTTTTGAAAAAAGCAAAGGAAACAAGAACAATACAATCAATAAGAGACTAGGTACATTAAGACAAGCTCTTAAGCATTGCTATGATGAAAATCTAATAGCGAGTAATCCAATGGAGCGATACAAGAATCTACCAAAGGATGATGTAGAGACCAAAACCATCCCAAAGGAATACTTAGTAGCAATGTATAATTATTTTTTGACTACAGAAGATACATTGCTAAATCTAAGAACACATGTAATGTTTAGATTCCTAATTGAGACTGGAATAAGACTCAACGAACTTAGAAATTTAAAAATAGAAAATCTTGACTTAATTAATAATCAAGCTCACTTGACTTTCACAAAGACAAATGAGAGTAGAGATATTTTCTTCGATTCTTCTACATCAGAGCTGTTTGCAGAGTATCAAAGAAGAATGAAACCAATCGATTATTTTATCTGTTCTATTGATAAAAAAGAACAATTATCAGAACAGGGAATGTACAGCCAATTCGACAAAATAAAAAGGAAACTAAATATACCCCAAGAGGTAAGTATTAGTTTCCATAAATTTAGACATACATATGCAACTATGTGTTTAGACAATAATGCTGACTTAGAATTTATTCGTAAAACGCTCGGACATTCAACTTTAAGAATAACTCAAAAATATCTTCACGTATCAAATAAATCATTACAAGAACAACATAGTAAATGCAATCCAATATTAAATTTAATTTAGGAGTCCTCTAAAATAACTCCCCTCTACTCAATCTATACTTTTTTAAGTATATACTACTTTTTTTGGTGGAGATGGGGGGAGTCGAACCCCCGTCCTAAGCAAATTTTACACTGCTTTCTACATGTTTATTCTATTATTAAGTTTCGCTTGTGAACTGGGAACAGACACCCGATTCAAAAGCTAGTCTTATTCATCTCGGTGGGGCACGTTAAGACGGCACTTACCCTACCCAGCCTATAAACTTGGCACGTTACTGAAAGTATAGGCGACTCTCAGGCGTGCTGCATGCGTTATTTGTTTACGCGAATGCTAATTCTTGTTTATTTCCGGTTATTAAAAACCTCGTCCGTTTTTACATGCGGTTGACCATGACATGCTTACAATACTCCATCAACCCAGTCGAATCCGTAACATCCCCATGATAGATACATTAGTATCTATGTTTCATGGCAGACGCCATATCTCTTTTGGCTTGTTTTTCTTTAAGGTCTTGACGTTTATCTCTAACGTTTTTACCTTTGGCTACGCCTATCTCCATTTTAGCATAACCATCTTTTAAATATATTCTTAACGGAACTAAAGTAACACCTTGTAGTTTTACTTCTCGTTCCAATTTTAAGATTTCTCTTTTGTGTAACAATAACTTACGATCTCTTAATGGATCATGGTTATGTATGTTTCCTTGCTCATAAGGTGAGACATGCATTCCAATAACCAATGCTTCTCCGTCCTTTATTCTAACATAAGATTCCTTTAATTGAACCTGTCCTTTTCGAATAGATTTAATTTCAGTACCTTGAAGGACTATTCCGCATTCAATTACTTCTTCTATATGGTAATCATGCCTTGCTTTTTTGTTTTGAGCGATAACTTTTCCTGTACCTTTTGGCATTTTTATCACCTACTACTCCTGCTCCTGCTTTTTTTGCACCAGCAACTTT
>PPCM01000291.1_pt1 | contig 58662 bp, 38 predicted proteins | sample 1555541 | NCBI WGS metagenome assembly PPCM01 (sample SAMN05284479, study PRJNA326546) | Marine sediment metagenome, whole genome shotgun sequencing project. | isolation source: marine sediment | place: Germany: Wadden Sea | collected 2012-09-05 | reverse complement strand
CCGTAAGAAATACTTCAATGGTTTCCCCTGCATCAGCACAACCATCACGGTCACAACCAGGTAATGTGTCAACTATAGTATAATCCACATAAACAAGGTCGGGTTGTAAAGTAAGAGTAAGGCTGTTATGGATGTTTATTATACTACCTGAACCCTGTATTAATTTAGCGAAGATTACTTCACCACTCTGATCGGGTTGATATTGCCTCATTAAAGCAATCGTACCTGCAACTTCGGGACAGGCCATTGAAGTCCCGCTTTTCCCCCAATAACCACCGTTAGGCTTACAACTCATTATTCCAACTCCTGGAGAACGTGTTTCATAATTATGACCAAAAGGATTGGTATATGCCACTGGTCCGGTTAGATCCATATTAGAAAAACCTGCCAAAACACCTGAATTATTTGAAGCCTCGACTCCGATTACAAAAGAGTAACATGCAGGATATGCTGGTGCATAAATTGGAAAAGGAGGAAAAGGAGGATCAATTTTATAACCATCATTCCCTGCAGATGCCACGAGAATACTCCCTTCACCATCACCTGTTCCGGCATATGCATTCTCAAGTGCAGTTTTCAATAATAATGATTCCCCATATGAACCTATACTCATACTAATTACAGTTGCGCCATTTTGGGATGCATACTCAACACCTGCTGCAACATCGGTAAAATTACCAACACCTGTACTTTGCATTACTTTTACAGGTAAAATTTTTGAGTTCCAAGCCACACCACACATACCGATACCGTTATTTCCTTCAGCAGCGGCTATACCGGCACAATGAGTTCCGTGGGAATTGTCGTCGTTGGGGTCGTTATCATTATTAATATAATCCCAGCCGCGTGTGTCGTCAATGTATCCATTATTATCATCATCCATACCGTTATCTGGTATCTCCTCCCAGTTGGTCCAGATATTATCATCCAGATCGGGGTGGTCCCAATCAACACCGGTATCGATAATTGCAATTATTTGTGTTGTATCTCCAGTAACAATATCCCAGGCTTCGGGCGCATGAATGGCATCCAGGTAGGCCTGGTCTCCACTTAAGTACAGCGGGTCGTTGGGAACAGTATTAGGATTCATCAAAGGAGCTGTTGCTCCTGCTGGTAGTTCAAAAGCATTTCCTGCTTCCATATCCACATATCCTTTTTGTATAACCTCGGAAGTATAACAAAGGTAATTAGGCTCAGCAAAATCAACGTTTTCGTCTTGCTTCAACTCCTCAGCCAACTCATTTGCATCCCAGATGGGATCAACCTTTAGCTTATATATATTAAACAAGGCCGGAATTTCCTTTTGTGTTCCATCGGGCCTTTGATAATTCCTTTTCGATTTTAGATTTCTTTGTTCGCGGGTTTCTTTAAATATTTTCCCCATATCCTGGGCAGCATATTTCTCCAGGAATTTATCCACCGATTCTATTCCAATTTGAGCAAATCCTTTGGTTGCATCCAGATTTACCTGAGCTTTATCTTTAAACTTAACGATAAGTTCTCCTTCAACATATTCCGGATTATATGGATCAATTACGTGTAGGTTATGAAAATCATTCTGTGATATTACTACATATGGAAGTAGGAAGATCAGTGCCAAATTGATAAACTTTAATCTCATTTTATTCGGTATTTATTTTATTATTCTTTCTTGCTTTCAACTATTCATTATATGATCCAGCTATCTTAAAAACATGATACCACTAGAGAGCTACAACCTTTCAAAGCTTAGTTGGCTGTATCCCTTTTGGAAATATAGCTTACACGAATTATATGCAATTATTCACTCAGATTTCCTGCTTCAATTCTGTTCAATCTCAACCATACAATTTAAAAATCGAGGGACCTTCCATGATGGAAAGTCCCTTGACTTATAAACTTTATATTACCACCAATTTCTTTACTTCAGTGTAAATTCCGGTAGAATTCCTAAAAGTCATTTTACAGAAATAGATGCCCGGTTTCATGTTGGCCTTTTCGGCAACAACTTCATAATCTCCAGCACACGTGTATGAATCCTCAAGTACCTGAACTCTTCGACCAGTTAAATCAATCAATTCCAATAACAAATCACCACAGCTGGTCACTCCATACTGAATTGTTGTTTTATAACTAAACGGATTGGGAATACCTCCATCCAGATAAGCAAGTTTCATCTGTGTATTTGATTCAGAAAGCATAACATCTCCAAACCACGTTTCAAGCGGTGAAAAATGATTGGAAAAAACGTCTCCGGTTTCAAGCTTGTATACCTGCTCCGTTTCTCGATCAAAATATTGTATGGTGAATTCATTACCTGTAATATATCCATCAAACTCAGAAGTCAGTGGATCATCCATACCGCCAGTAATTGTTACGGGACCATCACCAATATAGCTTATAGCACCAACACATAAATCACCGTCAAATACAGCCACCTCATCTCCTGATGAAAGCCCTGGAAGCGGATCAGGATTCAGAACAAAATGCATTGGTTGATAGTAGGTCGTGTTTTGAGTCGGGATAAAGTATTCACAAATTGCTCTTGAAGGGATAACGGTTTGATCCGAAGCAGCCATGTTCTGGTCTATTATCAAATCAGTGTTCGTATTTACCTTAACATAATACCCTTCACCAGGAACAAAATTCCCGATCGTATTCATCAGTCCCATTCCCGGGATTTCCTGAATAAATCCTCCATTCTCACTAATGGCCTTAACCAGATTGTCATCATCTATCAATGCCTGCAGAACTCCAACAGCATCCTGGTTTTGGGTAACAGGATAACCTATAATATTCCAACCGGTATTTAGAGGAATCGTTGCTGGAAGAGGTACAGGAAAACCTTCAGTATTAATTCCACAATTTTCATTCACCCTGATATAATAACCTTCTGTATTGGCCATGTTGCCAATTGTATTCATCCATCCAGTACCCGGTATATTCTGTATAAATCCTCCTGTTTCATCCACAACTTTCACCAATGAACCTGCTGTTGCCAGAGGATTCATTATATTCAGCAAGTCACTATCTTCAGGAGTAACACAGAAGGATACCATGTTCCACCCATTATTTAATCCGATGGTCTGCTCTTGCAATATGATCCCATTTAAGGTAACTATTGCGGTTCCAAGCGAATTAAATACCTGGTCAAAACTCAGATTATACTCAGAGGTTATTCTATTATATTCTTCTCCTTCAGAAGCTTTCCAAAACCTGTAAATAATTTCGTGTCCCTGAATAAAGCCATCTTGATCTCCCGTGGAAGGATCATCAGTGGAACAGGTAATTGATAACGGATTGGATCCTGAAATCACGGATTCCAGTTGAATAACACCTACGCAAATCTCATTACCTTGTCCATCTACATCAAACACGCCAATCTCGTCACCAACCTGAAGGTCTGTCCCATCAAGTTGCGCAGAGTTAACGATTACGGTCATTGGCTGGTATGGATTACCATTCCAAACAGGAACAAAATGAGTATTGGAAACAACTTCAGGCACGTCCAACGTCACGGAAATGGATTCAAAAACATTATAAGGATCATTGCTTCTGAAACCAATCATGGCGTTATAAGAATTACCATCATCTAAACCATTTGTATTTATTACGGCATGATGCCCCCCATTTTCTCCACCGTTATAAGATCCTGATGATGGTTGCATATCCAACCATTTTACCACAGGATTTCCTTGTACAACACCTTTGATACACCAGTTATAATCCCAGCCAGGAATATTTGAGAAATGGCGCCAATTAAATCCGCCCATTTTAATCCAGTCACCATTCAGTTCAGTTGGACCATCACAAACCCCAATAGGGCATTGACCTCCAACATATTCTACGTAACAACCTATCGATATTTCTTTTCCATTCAGGTAAACAGGATCATCCAGTTCAATTTGGTTCCACTGATTGGGTAATACATCATGGGACTCATAGCGAATCGCTATATTTGCAGGTCCAACATCGCCTGGGTAAGCCATATCATATACTATTAACCTAAAATCAGTAACATCACAATTCCCAATATAAACATCCACACGATTAAGGTACATACCAATATAGGGTTCAATGGCTAAAGCAGGTAATTTAATAGCTGCTTCCATATCACCATCATTATCGCAAAGACAAGCAACCATGTTTCCATCTCCATATTGCAGAATCGATTCTGAATAAGGGCCTGTTGTATTATCAGGATTCTCAGGATAAACAAAGAATCTCTCCCAGTCTAACTGCTCATCTCCGGTATTGGCAATATTAATTGTATGACTAGATAACTGGTCAACTTCAAGAGTCTCAGTTATTGATGTTGGACTCAATTCAATTGTCGGAGGATCGATTGGTTCAAGAATTTCTTTAAAGGAATAGTTATCCAGATAAAACCTTGTATAATTGTTTGCGAAAGGTGCATTACCATAAAAGTTTACCCCTCCTAGTTGATTTAGTCCATTAGTCCCGTCATTCTTATAATGATATGGCCATGTATGAATCAAATTACCATTAATATACAATTGAGCTTTATCATGATTCAGGTCAATCAGATTTTTAACTTCTATACACTCATCTTTATTAAAGGAAAATGGATAAAACTGCCCCCCTACATATATGGATCCATTAGACGGATCATTAAAAATCACCTCATAGGCATATCCGGTATAGGGATTAGAATTAAAAATTCCATAATAACCCGAGTAATAACCGGAAGTAATGTACATATTCCATGAAAGCTCATAAAAGCCAGTGGTTATATTATCAACAGGATAAACAAGATCAACATTTTCATTAATATAAACTGAATTCCCAGGACTACAAGAATACGTATCCTTAATAAAGGGATCCATTGAATTTGCTGTAACTCCTGAAAAGGTTGTCCAATTGGGATCATTATCTGCAAGGTATGTACCTACAGTCAGATTATCAAATTGATTGGAGTAAATCATACTATTGTTGCTTGACTCAATGGCAATGTGCTCCTGATTCGATTCTACAGATTCACCTTCTTCATAAACTGCGGTTATTTTATAAGAATAAATACCAATTGACAGATCTGTATCAGGATAATAGAAACCGGTAACAAGTGAAGTATTAATTTTCACATCATCCCTGTATATATTGTACCCCAGAAATGTTGCATAAGAAAATCCTGGTTCATCCCAGGACAAGCTAACTATATCATCGGTTACAACTGCCTGCAGCGACTGAGGTGGATTCAGGTCTGTCGTGGAGGTTACATTAGCATCTACAGAATTTGAGGCTTCAGATTCACCCTCACTGTAAGTAGCTTTTACTACATAAGAATATGTATTTGGATCAAGATCGTTATCAGAATAAACAAGATTGGTTATTGTTGTAGAATTAATTTTGACTCCATCCCTGTATATATTATACCCAAGTAAAGTACCATTTCCTGATATGGGTGCTTCCCAAGACAAGTTCACATCATTTATATTAATAGATGCTGCCAAATTCTTCGGAGGATGAAGTATTAGCGGTGGATTGTTATTTGGGTAAACATCAAACCAGCCTGCCTGTCCCAAACTAAAATCATAACTTCCAGGATTCAGGCTACTCAGATAAAAATACCCATCATAGGAACCAGACCATCCCCAGTTGAAATGAAAGTAATTGGTGTTTTGATACCCATCACAAACAAAAGCATGACCACCTACATCACCATGGCCACGATAATAAACAGGAAGTGCATTATTTAACTGCTCTCGCAACATGGTCTCCCATTGTAAATCAGAAAAGTCTTCACGGTATTTAAATTCTGCAGCAGGATCATACTTAAAGAAATTAACCAAAGCATCTCCTACATTGGCTGAAGAAGCTCCCGATCCATTTGGAGAATAGTCCATATTCACACTAATTCCACAATCTGCTAATAGAGCTGCAACTTCATAATTGGTTGAGGAAATACTATTGGGCATTTGGTCGTAATCGTAAGTAGCCTGATCAAAATGCCCCCAGATTGTTCCATACTCAGGGTGGGAGTAAAAGTGTACTCCCACACCCTGATAAGGGTGCTCGTGATAATTCATAACCTGAGCCATAGCTACAGCAACACAACCTGCATATACCCGACTACATGGCCCCTCAGTATCGTACGGACAATAGCCGTTATAATAACACCCTTGATTCCAGGTGGTCGTTAGTAGTGGTGCGACTAAAAGATCATTATCTTTCGCGTTAAAATTCACTTCACTATAATATTCCCAGGTATTTTTAATTTCAGTTGATGGAGCCAGATCTTTCTCAACAGCCTCCATAATCTGCCGTTTGTATGTATCCATCCAACTAATAAAAGCCGGAGGGTAATCCGCTTCACTCAAAACAAATTTTCCCTTCTCAGAAAAACCAAGAACCGGGTGAACATTATCCTGAGCTGAGATCATTATAAATCCTTCATTATCTTCCAGGTTAAAAATATAAATCAAGTTGGTTCCATCTTTTTCAAGCAGGAGATAATTGGAGAGATTAATTGTTGGTTGATCTGTTAAACCTTTAGTTTCGTAATAAAAATTGGTTGCCGTTTTTTGGGCAGTAATAAGACTAACCTCTTCAGCAAATGAAGCTAAGAAGCTGATCATCACGATAAAAAGGGTGTACACTTTTTTCATGGATTTATTTTTAATTATCAGAATTTGAATACGTTGATTATTGAGAAATAATGAATAAAAATAGGCGGTATGTTTCATTAAACATCATGAAAGTATTCCTATTGTATAAAGCGTTACTGCTATTGTATGAACACTACCATACATTGTATAAAGGATCAATATTGAAGATAAAATTCCATCACTTTTTTTTGAACAACAATAATTTATCATTAGTTTTGTTGCCGTAGAAACATCCATAGTATACTATGGATGTTCAATATGTAAGTTGATTAATTAACAATTGATAAGACCAAACGATTCAAATACATTATTTAATCAAACTAACATACTAAATGCAAATCACGCCATTTAACTTCGGTCTAACATGCAAAAAACCAAGACAATACTAATTGATGATGAAAAACATGCATTGGATTTAATCGAAATCCTCCTAACGGATTATCCATTTATCGAAGTCATAGACAAATGTAGTAATGGAGAAGATGCCATTAATTCGATCATAGAAAAAAGGCCGGATTTGATATTTTTGGACATCAACCTGGGTACAACCAATGGATTTCAAATAATTGAAGAATTACAAGCTTTAGAATCTGTCCCTGATGTCATTTTCATTTCAGCCCATAACAAAGCTCTAAAGGCATATGAATACTCTGCTTTCGATTACATCATGAAACCAATTGACCCGGATCGCCTTCGAAAGAGTGTTTTGCGATACCGTAATCATCAATTAAGAATAAATAAAACCCCTAAGAGATTAAAATTCATCACTCAAAATGGCATCATTTTCATTGATGAGCGTCAGTTGATAGCATGTAAAGCAGAAGGAAATTACACGAGTTTATTGTTGACAAACCACAAGCAAGAAACAGTCACAATCCAATTGGGACATCTGCAAAATCAATTATCATCTCAATTCTTTTTCAGATCACATCGTTCAGTACTTATCAACGTTAAATACCTGCAATGTATCCGAAAGGATTCTGTTTTATTGAGCGATGACAATATTGAATATACTTTCCCTTTGTCAAAAGAGAATCGGAAAGAACTGGAATTAATTGCTTCCGAGTTCAATCCGGTCGAAGGACTATAATCAGATAATTCGCAGCCCCATAAAAGAATCGATAATCATCAAATTCACCTGCGAATAGATTCTACAATTCCCCCAATTAATCACCACGTGTTAATTGCACACTCACAATCTTCACCATACCACCCTGTGAGTAAAGATCGATATAGTTATTGTTTTCACTAATCCATCGACTGTGGTTACTTACGCGGATAATAAATTCTTTAGGATTTTCAGTTGGCATTTCTTTCAATACAAATCCCCCGTTCTTCCTTCCATCTTGTCCATAGGAAACAAAAATTTTAGCATTATCATCCTGCAGGCGACAGGCTTTTATCAAGAGATAATTATTCTTTTTGTTGGGTGCCGGGATTGGACTAAAGGTGTATCGTTTATTCTGATCGTGGCGAAGAATAATGGAATCCTGAATCAGATCCAGAACCTCATGTTCTTCCATATACTTTCTGATCTCTTTTATCCTATTGACAGGATAGGACTCACCTGGGTTAATCCAACTAGCCATTTCATATGCAGGTATTGCTTCATCAAAAGTCCTTGAATTAAAGTATGAGTCGGCCAAGCGGATTGCATCACCATATGCTTCCATCATTTTTATATACTGATCCTGCAACAAACGGTTTACATCCTTCAACTGTGATTTAACATATTCATCATCCGTTTTAATTCGTGAAGCCAATTCATAACCATCCTTGGCATCTTTAAGCATACCGGCAGCATAAAGGCTATCTGCTTTTGTAACATGGGTATTAAACTGCCTTTGACGTTCTCTTAACAAGCTCTCAATCTCATATAGTTGCTCAACCGGATATTGCTCCAGCGGGTAAATGCTCTTTGCTGTTTCATAATGCTCTTTGGCCTTGAACAACTTTTCCTGCCCAAGGAAGAAGTCTGCTTTCTGAATAGCTTCTGCATATTGATCTGCTTTTGCAGCCTGCTCTTCAATGGTTTCCTCCGCCTTTTTGATCTGCACCTTAAGAGATTCATCATCAGGACGCATCTGTGCCGCTTCATTGTAGGTATCCAGAGCCAATTGATATTGATGACTATTATATAAACTATCCCCTTTATTTACCAAACCATTATATACTTCCTGTTCTTTGGCAAGCACTAATAGGATTCCATTAATCTTATCAATTTGTTCCTGGGGAAATGATTTTCCACGATCCAATTTCTGAGCCTCCTTGTATTTTGAAATCGCCTCCTGATATTGTTTATCTTCAAATAATTTATCTCCTTGAGCTACATGATCATTATATGCTTTTGCATCGGCTTCCATTTGACTAATCTTGGCCTGAATATCCTCGATTCGGGTATCAGGGTAACTCTCATCTGATTTTATTTCCTTTGCTGCATTATACAATTGGATAGCCTTATTATAATTTTCGGCCATATACGCCGAATCAGCACCAGCAATTACCTGGTCATAGTTAGCCTGTACCAGGGCTATGGCCGCTAAAGCTTCATCAATTTCCAGAATCCTGGCATGAGGATATTGCTCATCTCCTTTTATTGATACAGCCTTCTGATAAGTCAGCTTTGCTTCTATATATTTCTTCTCATCAAACAAACTATTGGCTTGCGTAATGGTTTCGGCATATTCTTTATTGGCACTCAAGAGAGCTGCAATTTCAGCCAGCTTCCCATCAATAACAGTGATCTGCTCTTTGGGATATATTTCTTCTGCTTTAAACTGAAGCGCTTTATTGTATTCTGCTTTGGCTTCTTCCCATTTTTGATCAGCGAACAAAGTATCAGCAACTACGATCGCTTTATCATATGACTCCTCAGCTTTCGCCAAGCCAAGTATAATTTCTTCAATTTCATTAATCTTATTCGCCGGATACTCCTCACCTGTTTTGATGGTCAATGCCGTTTCAAATGAAGCCTTTGATTCTTCATATTTGCGTTCAACCAACAGTGCTTCACCTTGCGCGATTGCATTATTATAAGATGTTTCAATCTCCGCCAGTGTATTATCTATTGCTGTAATCTTTTCCTTTGGATAAGATTCTTCTGGTTTAAACTGCAAAGCCTTTTCATATCCTGCTTTGGCTTCATCCCAATTTTGCTGAGTATATAATTGATCAGCTGCAGTTATTGCTTCCTGGTACGATTGATCAGCCTGGGCCAATCCTACAAGGATTTCTTCAATTTCAGTTATCTTATTGGTAGGATATTCTTCTCCAGACTTAATTGTCAATGCCGTTTCAAATGAAGCCTTTGATTCTTCATATTTGCGTTCAACCAACAGTGCTTCACCTTGCGCGATTGCATTATTATAAGATGTTTCAATCTCCGCCAGTGTATTATCTATTGCTGTAATCTTTTCCTTTGGATAAGATTCTTCTGGTTTAAACTGCAAAGCCTTTTCATATCCTGCTTTGGCTTCATCCCAATTTTGCTGAGTATATAATTGATCAGCTGCAGTTATTGCTTCCTGGTACGATTGATCAGCCTGGGCCAATCCTACAAGGATTTCTTCAATTTCAGTTATCTTATTGGTAGGATATTCTTCTCCAGACTTAATTGTCAATGCCGTTTCAAATGAAGCCTTTGATTCTTCATATTTGCGTTCAACCAACAGTGCATCACCTTGCATGATTGCATCATTATAAGAATCTTCTTTCTGTTGAATATCCCCTAGAATACCATTTATTTCCTTGATCTTATTTTGAGGATACTCCTCTCCCGACTTAAAACTTAATGCTTCCTGATATTTAGAAAGTGACTCATCGTACTTCTGCTCCACCAATAAAGCATCAGCCAAGTCAATTGCTTCACCATATTTTTGTTGAAGTGCTGCTGCATCTGCCTGAAGCGACTCTATCAAGCTAAGCTGTTTGCCCGGATAATCCTGCTCAGGCATTAATTCATTTGCTTGAGTATAAAAGGTGATTGCCGAATCAAAATCTTTGTTATTAAATGCCCCATCTCCACTTTTAATCAGGTTATCGTACTGTTCCTGTTTTGAAGCCATATCAGCAAGCATTGGCAAAATCTTATCAATCATACTTTGTGGATACGCTTCTGAAGGATTTATTTTCTGAGCTTCGGCATATGCAGCCTTTGCCTGTGTGAACTTTCGTTCAATGTAGAGATTATCGGCCATATCAATAGCCGTTTTATAATTCTGGTCACGTTCTTTTCGATCAGCCAATATCTTGTCTATCTCATCAATTTTATTTTTCGGCATTGATTCTAAAGGCTTTAACAACACAGCCTGCTCATAATAAGTTTTAGCATTATTAAGGTCATCCGCAGCTAATAAATCCCCTGCTTTTTCAATTGCTGCGTTATAGTTCTTATCCAGCTCTTCCACCTGAGATCTGATTAGTGCAACCTGCTCAATTTTACCCCTCACATCTCGATCACCAGGCTTAATGGATTTTGCCTTTTCGAAAAACTCGGTGGCCTTATCAAAATTTTGCTGAGTCAGAAACGCCTCCCCTTTTTCCATAGCATCTTTAAATGCTTCTTCTTCTTCAGGATCAACATAAACCTTAGCTATCGCCTTAAGACGATCTTTTGCAAACCTGTTTTCAGGCTGAATTTCAAGAATTTGTTTATAGGCAGTCTTTGCATCCTTATATTCTTTTGCACGATAATGCTGTTCAGCAGTTTTTAAAAGGGTTTCGAATGATTTTTTATTCTGATCTGTGCCCTGTGCCATTACACTATTGAATGAAACAGTTAGCAACACTGATAATATTACAAGGGTAATAACTTTTCGCAAAAATCTGAATGGTATATTTATTCTCATAACGCTCTCTAAAATTGCTATTCATCATCCAGTGATGTTCATGCGAAATAATCATATGAACACCAAAGGTAGATTCCAGACAGGGAAAACCCCATCCAAACATAAACTCTCTGAATACAAAATTATTATTGTAACAGGTATATTTCCTAAATAATTACACCGTCTTTCATGATTATTTTTCGGTCGGACAAGTCGGCTAATTCTTCATTATGTGTAACGATAACAAATGTTTGATTGAATTTATCCCTTAATTCGAAGAACAATTGGTGCAGATCTCGGGCATTATTACTATCCAGATTTCCTGAAGGTTCATCCGCCAAAATCACAGAAGGGTCATTTATTAATGCCCGGGCTACAGCTACACGCTGTTGTTCACCACCTGATAATTCAGAGGGTTTATGTTCGATCCGATCTTCGAGTCCCAAAAAATTAAGCAATTCAATGGCTTTTGCTTCGGTTTCCTTTTTAGATTTTCGGGCTATAAAAGATGGAATACAAACATTTTCCAGGGCATTAAATTCGGGTAGCAAGTGATGAAACTGAAACACGAAGCCAATTTCTTTATTCCTAAATTCCGACAAACTTTTCTCGTTCAGATTGTCTATTCGGCTTTCATTAAAATAGATCTCGCCCTGATTTGCCTGTTCAAGGGTGCCCAATATCTGTAAAAGAGTTGTTTTTCCTGCTCCTGAAGCACCAACAATGGATACAACTTCACCCTTAGGAATCTCTAAATCGATCCCTCTTAGCACGTGAAGATCACCGTAATATTTATGAATGTCTTTAATTCTGATCATTTCCAATTTGATATGAACGCAAATATAAGTGTTGTCGCTATCAAGGGAAAATTAAAAACAAAATATTTCCAAACTCTAAACATGTTCATAAAATGATCGTGAACTCCCCCTGCTTATAAAAGTCTAATATCTCTTAATGTCATTAACCTGTGTTTTATATTTTACCAACTCACACCCCCATAGATGTAAAAAGTGAAATATCAAGATATTATGATACATTGTGAAAAAAAAAGTGAAAAACTTTTCTTTTTAGATACCAAAAGCTTTTTTTGTTTTGTGAAAAATAATACTTTTGGATATCTAAAACATTTAACAATATAAATATATCGTTATTATGAATTTGCACGAATACCAAGGGAAATCCATTCTAAAAAAATATGGCGTAGCCATTCAGGAAGGTATCATGGCCGAATCTCCTGAACAGGCTGTTGCCGCTGCAAAAGAGTTACAAAAAACAACTGGAACGGGATGGTGGGTTATTAAAGCCCAGATCCATGCAGGTGGTCGTGGAAAAGGCGGTGGAGTAAAACTCGCCAAGTCGTTGGAAGAAGTAGAGCAGATCTCTCGTCAGATTATCGGTATGGATCTTATTACACCTCAAACTCCACCAGAAGGCAAAAAAGTACATAAGGTCTTGGTTGGTCAGGATGTTTATTATCCTGGTGAATCAGAACCAGAAGAATATTATATGGGCGTACTGCTCGACCGTGCCACCGGACGCAATGTTATTATGTATTCTACCGAAGGAGGTATGGACATTGAGGAAGTGGCAGAAAAAACACCACACCTGATCTTCAAAGAACAGGTAGATCCTAAAGTTGGCCTTCAGGGCTTCCAGGCGCGCAGAATCGCCTTCAACCTGGGATTAAGTGGCAAGTCTTTCAAGGAAATGGTGAAGTTTGTTACTGCTCTTTATACAGCCTACGAAGGAATAGATGCAGCACTTTTCGAAATCAACCCTGTTTTAAAAACATCAGATGATAAAATCATTGCTGTTGACTCAAAAGTGCGAGTTGATGGTAACGCTCTTTTCCGTCACCCTGATATCGCAGAGATGCGTGATATTACTGAGGAAGATCCAATGGAAGTTGAAGCAAGCAATTACGATTTGAACTTCGTCAAGCTTGATGGAAACGTGGGGTGTATGGTAAATGGTGCAGGTTTAGCGATGGCCACCATGGATATGATTAAGCTTGCCGGTGGTAATCCTGCTAACTTCCTTGACGTGGGAGGTACGGCAAATGCTGCACGCGTAGAAGCTGCATTTCGTATCATCATGAAAGACCCGAACGTAAAAGCAATCCTTGTAAACATCTTTGGAGGTATTGTACGATGCGACCGTGTTGCTCAGGGTGTTGTAGACGCATACAAAAACATTGGTGATATCAATATTCCAATCATCGTTCGTTTGCAGGGAACCAATGCTGAAGAAGCTGCTGAGTTGATTAACGAGTCAGGTTTGAAAGTACAATCTGCTGTTAAACTACAGGAAGCTGCCGAATTGGTTACTGAAGCTTTGAAATAATAGTTATTATATAACTATTAAACACCCTAACATCTGGCTAGGGTGTTTTTTTTACACCACTGATTATCACACAACAACATCAATATATTTTCGGGTATTATTTCTTTCCATTTATCTTTTTTAACAATAAAATTGCATAATTTCAATATTATTTGTAATTTCATAACATCTATATGAGACTTATTAGTCTAAAATCAAACAGGAATAGACCGCCGGAAGAGACCGGCGGTTTATTTTTTTATTCGGTACTCAGGTCTCTATCTTTATCTCCGTGCAACAATTCAAAAAAAACAGCGTTGAATTGCTGTTGATTCAAAACTATGAAGTATTTCTATTTCTTAACCGGCATTATATTAATTATAAGTTCAGGCTTTGTCACCTCGGATTCTGATATGGATTATTCTTCTGTTTCAGAGGAAAGAATTTGGGATTATAACAAGATCAATACTGCAGAAAATGCGGTATATCTATCCGATTTTGAAAAAGACGTTATCCTGGAAATGAATAAAGCACGAATCAACCCAGAAGCGTATGCTGACAAGTATATTCGCCCACTAATTGAATACTACGACAGAAAGCTGTTGAAAATACCAGGAGAGATTCCGATAAAAACGAAAGAGGGGGTTAAACCAGCCCGGGAATGTTATCGCTTTATGAAAAGAGCAAAGCCTGTTGGAATCCTTTACCCTTCATATGGCATGAGTCTCGGGGCGCGAGACCTTGCAAACTATCAGAAACGAAATGGAAGAACAGGACATAATGGACGACACAACAGCACCGTGGTCGATCGAATTGAAAAATATGGAAGCTGGGATATTGCTGCAGGTGAGAATATAGCCTATGGCCTGTCCGATGCACAACTCACTGTAGTATCTCTCTTAATTGATGATGGCGTGAAAGACCGGGGACATCGACACGCGATGCTTGATCACCGCTTTAAGCAAACAGGAGTTGCTTTTGGACCGCATAAAAAATACAACCACATGTGTGTTATTACATACGCCGGAAAATTCAATGAAAACTCAATTGAACAGGATTAATCCACTTTTTTTATCATAACACAACAGTTCCTTTTGGTACATATACTATAATAGCAGCGATTAATGTCTCCAATTGATTTCGCTCTTACCACATCTACAATCCTAATTCTTTGAGGATTAAAATAAAATCACTACATTTATAATACAACTTCCAAACTCCATAACTATGAAGCTATTAAAAATTCTTAGTGTGATTGCTTTTTTAGCCATGATCACCTGCATATTTTACTCTGGCCCCAACGAATTAAAAGCTGTTAAGAAAACAAAAAAACAAGAAAAGATTATTATCAAAAAAGATTCTTTGGATTTGATTCTAATGGAAATGATCAAAACATCTGCAGGTATTCAGGTAACCAAAGGAGAAATAACTGACGAATACGTGGAAAAAGCCTTGAATATTTTGGAAACGACCCGTAATCAAATCAGTGAAAAGAAAATGGATCGCAGACAGGATCTTGAGGAAGAAGGCTTGTTACCATCCAACCCAAACATGTTCTGGATAAAAGTAATATTCTCGTTTATTGTTTCATTATCCGCCTTATGGATAATTCTTGCCGGCAAATATAGTGAAGGCAAGGAAAAATGGGCCTTCAGTATCCTGAGTCTGATTGCCGGAATCTGGATTGGACCAATGTTGTAGAAATTAACCAATACTACCTTTGTTTTTAAAGTTAAGATGAACGGACCAGTTAGCGTTTATTGAATATTTTTGGTGCAAATTCACCAGGTAGGCTCCCGATTAATCTGTATAATAGTGTTCTAAAGATTTCCTAGAAAAAGTTCTTCTCAACTAATCACGATTATAAAACTCATAAATCTATTTACTAAAACATCTACCAGATAATATTCAGCCCAAAATTCACATTCTCCAACCATCAGTATCATATTAGTCATTTCTATTCTCTACATTTGCGCTCAATTTCATGGAAATGAGAACAAGGCAGATATCAGTATCAAACAAAGAACCGTTTTTTAACAGAGTATGGAAATGCTTTTTACAAGCTTATCCCAAAGCTTTAAAGACATCCTTGTGGTTGCTCAAAATAATGGTTCCAGTAACTTTTGCAGTAGTAATCATGAATTACACCGGGATTCTTATGTGGGTAGCGTCTCTTGTTGCTCCGGTTTTCCAATACATGGGACTTCCCGGGGAATCTGCATTTGTACTAATTACCAGTATTTTCACGAATGTATATTCGGCCATTGCGGTAATTACGACTTTAGGATTTGGTATGAGAGAGGCTACTTTACTCGCTTTGATTTGCCTGATCTCGCATGGTTTCATAATCGAATCGGCTGTTGTAAAAAAAACAGGCTCAAATTTAGTACGAATGCTATTGGTTCGGTTAATAAGTAGTTTTGCTGCAGGAATTGTGATTAATCAAATACTTCCGGACATGCAAGGATATGTAGGTATGCAAATACCTGCAGTCTCTATTAGCCTTGGAGAAATGATCTACAATTGGGCTACCGGAACATTCTTTTTGATGATTAAGATCGTTTTACTAATTACGGGTTTGATGTTTCTACAAAAAATGTTAGAAGAATTTGGGATCATCCAGGCTTTATATCGCCCACTCCGCCCATTGATGAAACTTATGGGATTACCCGAAAACACAACTCTTTCATGGATTGCTGCTAATACCCTGGGACTTGCCTACGGTGCCGCAATAATTATAGACGAAGTTGAAGAAGGAAGAATGAGCAAGAAAGATGCCGACCTGCTCAACCACCATATTGTAGTATCCCATTCCCAACTTGAAGATCCCTTATTATTTGCTGCCATAGGTATCCCCATGGCATGGATTATCTGGCCACGCGTGCTATTTGCCATTCTTGTGGTTTGGCTAAGGAAAATGGAACTTAGGATTAGAAAAAAATGAAAGTATCATTCATATCCGTGTAAATCTTCGTCATCCGCGTTCCATCAATCATAATTCATAAATCATCAATCAACAACATCTCCAAGTTGCTTTATCTTAAATCGATCAAGAGCTGCAGTTGTATGCGCCTCTTTCATGATTTGTTCCATTTTCTTCACAATCTCAGGGAATTGATTTGCTACATCATCTTGTTCCTGAATATCATTTTCCAGATCATACAATTCAACCTCCATATTCCCTTCAAAGATATGTTGTCGATAGGCTTTCCATTTACCCATACGAACAGCCTGCTGACCTTTATAGGCCGGGAATTCCCAGTATAAATACTCATGTTCAGGTTGATCTTCAGCCCCGGTTAATTCCGGAAGGAAAGAAATCCCATCAATACCCTGCGGAATCTCGCTATCAGCTATCTCGCAGAAAGTAGGCATTACATCCTGGAAAGCAGAAATATGATCCGAAACCGAGCTACCGTCAATTTTGTTCGGCCATGAAGCAATCATTGGAATACGGATTCCGCCTTCACGGGCAAAACCTTTACCCCAACCGTATTCACATTTAAAAAGTCCACCACTATTGAAATAAGGAGAATCGGCACCCCCCACATGATAAGTTGGACCATTATCGGAGGTGAATATGATCAACGTATTTTCGTAGATCCCCTCTTCTTTCAGTTTCTCAACAATCTGTCCAACTTGCCAATCCATGTAGGAAATCATAGCGGCATAAGTAGCTCGTGGATATCGTGTTGGGAAATACCCCTTATCTCCCGTATACGGTTCCTCTTCCCCAAATTTCTTAACATAATAATCAACCCATTCCTGAGGAGCCTGTAATGGCAGATGAGGGATCGGATTGGCATAATACATAAAAAATGGCTGGTCGGAATTTCGATCAATGAAATCCATCACCTCATTTTGCATCAATTCAGCTGAATATTCATTCAGGTTAAAATCGACATAAGAAGCAGTATTGTAAATATCGGCACCCTCCTGAAGTTTTGTGTGAGGAGCAACCAACTTATTATCCAACAAATGTTTCTCTTCATTCTTCCAAAGATGATTGGGATAGAAGGTATGAGCCTGCCGCTGACAATTGTAACCATAGAAAAAATCAAATCCTTGCTTATTGGGTATTCCTTCGGTATTTGGAGCTCCCAGCCCCCATTTACCAACACAGCCTGTTGTATATCCTGCAGCCTGGAGCACTGTTCCAATGGTAGGTGTTCCGGCAGGAATTGGTCGCTGCCCTTCCAGGTTGGGATCTTCAATAGCTTTGGCATAATTCCACACCTCTCCCCTTTCGGCCCATTCATCATTACCACGAATATGCGCATGTCCGGTATGCTTTCCTGTGAGCAAAACACAACGCGATGGAGCACTAACCGGAGAACCTGAGTAATGCTGCGTAAAACGCACACCATTATCAGCAAGCTTATCAATATTGGGAGTTTCGATCAATTGCTGACCATAACAACCCAGGTCACCATAGCCCAGATCATCAGCCAGAATGTATATAATATTCGGCTTCTCAGGAGTTTTTTCTTTACAGGAAGAAAGTCCTGCAGCAGCAAGAGTAGCAGCACCAATATGCAATAAGGTTCGTTGGTTGGAATTAAACATTTTGAATTATTTTAATAAGTAATGAAGCTCAAATGTAATGCAAACTATGCAGACATCCTACAAGGAGTATCTACAAATTATAAATCCAAAAATTAATTATCAGACCGAAAAAACAAAAGGCCGTCCCCAAAGAGACGGCCTTTTTATGAAATATCTAATGAAATATTAGTTCAATCCACGACGCTCTAGAAGTGGTTCCTGAGAAGGCTTCTGACCACGGAACTTAACATACTGATCCATGCTTTCTCCATCACCAACTTTTGCAAGACAGTTTTTACGGAACTTAGCAGCTAAATCCTGGTTGAAAAGATCTCCGCTTTGTTTGAAAGCATCAAACGCATCAGCATCTAAAACACCTGCCCAGATATATACATAATATCCAGAAGCATATCCAGCACTTCCAAAAATATGATTAAAATACGTTGAACGATAACGAGGATAAATTTCGTCAATCAGACCTAACTTATCCATAGCAGCTTTTTCGAATTTAGCAGCATCAATAGTTTCATCAGAAGAAACCATATGATATTCCATATCCAGTAAAGAAGCAGCCAGATATTCAACAGTAGCAAATCCCTGGTTGAAGTGACCACTATTTTGCATCTTCTCGATTAGTGCATCAGGAATTACTTCACCAGTCTTATAGTGCTTCGCATAAACCTTCATAACTTCTGGTTCGGCAGCCCAGTTTTCCATAATCTGAGATGGAAGCTCAACGAAGTCACGTGGTACACTACCAGCAGTACGACTGTATGGACCGTCAGTAAACAATCCGTGAAGAGCATGACCAAACTCATGGAAGTAAGTAGTTACTTCATCAAAGTTTAGCAATGCTGGTTTACCCTCTGTAGGGCGAGTAAAGTTACAAACGATCGTAGAATGTGCAGGAATACGAACGCCATCTTTATAAGTAGCACTACGGAAACGAGTACACCAAGCACCACCACGCTTAGAAGCTCTTGGGTGCATATCCTGATAGAACAAACCAAGAGGAGTACCATCAGCTTCAGCCACCTCATAAACTTCTACTTCCTCGTGATAAACAGGAACATTATTCACACGCTTGAAGGTAATTCCGTAAAGTTGATTAGCAACATGGAACATCCCTTCACGAACATTTTCAAGGCTGAAATAAGGAATAATTTCGCTTTCATCAAGGTTGTATTTTGCTTTACGAAGTTTCTCAGCATAAAACCACCAATCCCAAGACTCCAGCTTGATGTTAGCGCCCTCTTTATTAGCGATAGCCTGCATTTCTTTCAATTCCTTCTTAGCAACAGGAAGCGCTTTTTCCCAAAGCCCGTTCAGGAATTCATAAACATTTTCTGGGTTCTGAGCCATATTGATTGGAAGACGGTAAGAAGCGAAGTTGTCGAATCCTAGTAATTCAGCTTTCTTAGCTCTTAAAGGAACGATCTTAGAAATAACCTCTTTGCTGTCAAATTCGTTACCGTTGTTTCCCCGGTTAACATATCCCATATACAACTTCTCACGAAGCTCACGATTTTCAGCATACTGAAGGAAAGGAATCATACTTGGCTTATGAAGCGTAAACATCCATCCTTCTACATTTGCAGCCTTTGCAGCATCAGCGGCAGCCGAAATCACACCATCAGAAAGACCGGCAAGATCTTTCTGATCAGTAATAAGCATTTTGAAGTTGTTGGTTTCGTTCAATAGATTATCACCAAACTTTAAATACAACATTGAAAGCTCAGAGTTAAGCTTTTTCAATTCTTCACGAGCCTGACCTTTAAGGTTTGCTCCGTTGCGTACAAAGTCATTGTAGTATTTTTCTACAACACGAATCTGATTTGCATCCAGATTCATCTCATTACGCTTATTGTATACCGTTTCAATTTTAGCAAATAAAGCCTCATTCAACATGATATTATCACCATGATTACTCAAGATTGGAGTAATCTTATTGGCAACCTCTTTAATATCATCATTTGTGTTGGCTGATTTCAAGTTAAAGAATACACTGCTAACTTTTGACATTGCTTCACCTGATTTATCAAAAGCAAAAATTGTATTCTCAAAAGTTGGTTCTTCTTTATTGTCAATAATTGACTGGATGATTTCATTTTGTTTTTCCATACCTGCTTCGAAAGCTGGCATAAAATGTTCAATCTTGATCTGATCAAATGGTTGTGCTCCATATGGTGTTGTGTACTCTACTAAAAATGGATTCTCACTAGCCATTTCTTTCTTCTTATTTGTTTCATTACAAGCTACAGTCATAATCAGAGCTGGTAACATGAACAATATCAATTTCTTCATGCGTTTATTATATTATGTGATTTTGATTCGCAAGATAATTAAAACAGCGTATCTGAGGAATAGCACCGTGTATTTAGAATGATTTTTTTAATGCTTCAAACATCAATAAATAACATGGCAAAAAACTTTCAAACATCCTTTATTTACAATGCCTTAAAACATCCTTCCAAATTATAAAAATTAAAAAATAAATGGGGATTGAACGGTATGAAAAAACATACGAAACCCGTAATTTCACCTAGGTATTAATGGTAGTATATTATCATTGTAAAGCTTTGTTTCAATTCAATACATTTTCTGACAATGACAAACGCATCAGATTCACAGACAATACAGAAACTCAATTCAAAAAGATAAAGCGGGAGAATCAGCAACAAACCTTTTCAACCCGCTTTAGTTTTATTCGTTTTCTATCACCCCAAACAAGCTCCATTCTGCCAACTGAAGGATATCGTTCCCAAAATCATCGGTATGGTTATTTTCCATTTCCAGGCGATAATATTTGAAGGCTTTCACCGGATTAACAGTGTATGCTTTAACCTGGCCCCGTTCTTTAAAGTCTTCATACCTGCGAACATCAATCTTCGAAAAATGAACACCATCTTTAGATCCCTTTAATATCCAGTTTTTAGGATCCCTTGCAGGTTGATCGTTTGCAGATGTCAACTCATAGCGGTTTACAATTACCGGGTTATGAAGTTCTACCTGAACCCAGGCACTCCCTTGAAAACTCAGGAATTTTGATTTCTGGTTACCATCAATCAAATTCTCAGGCCCCTCTCCTTTTGGTGAATCATTGTGTTGTGTTGTGACTTTTGCTCCAAGTTGTGTGACACAGAATTCATCTCCTGATCCAATTACATGAATCAAATCATCAGCCCTATAACTATCGGAAGTCTTATCACCATTTACTAATAAACGAACCGGATACCATCCTTTTTTCGGGTAAGTTACAGCAACCTGATTTTCATTACTCAGATTTGGTTCTCCACCTTCAAAACTCCATTCATACGAAGATGCATTCATTGAAGCATTAGTATATAGGATTCGCTCACCCTCAAGGATGGTTGTTTTGTTGTATGAAAAGCAAGCCATTACTTTATCCTTATTGTTATCCCATGGATATGCATTAAGATCCTGCTGATATTGCAACCAAAGAACTTCTGCAGGAACACCAAACAATTCTCTCACAGCCTTATCAAATGACCACTTTTCGTAGGTTGCAGCAGTTTTATTCAAATCCTTCAGGAAGGTATCACCAAAAGTTTTACTGATCCACAGGTAAAAAAACGCAGTTATGTTGTAGCCTGAATTATATTCACCTCCTGGCTTTGGAAAACGAGGAGGATTAAAACCTCCGGTGTTCAGGCGAACTAAATCGGCGGTTCCTTCTATAAAACCAAAAAACTCAGTACCAACCTGATAACCACCTGCACTTTGGGGAACCTGCTGGTATCCATGAGCAATTTCATGACACAACACACCATAGATTTCATCACGAGCAGCATCTTTACCATACTCATTAATAAACTTTATCAAATGATTCAGATCGAAACCGATTTCAATGGTTGGTGAGGCTCCATCTTTATAAGATAAAGCTCCACCATCATTGAGTTTGTATACGATCTCCTGAACATCCATCGCATTTGCTTCTTCCTGGGTGTAGTACAATTCATTTGCCACTACCAGGCAACAGTGCTGAACCCAATCTTCAATTCCTTCATAACCTTGTTCTTTAACCAATTCCTGATATTTGGTAATCCCTTCATGGCCTTCTGCCTCAATCACCAGACTAACTTTTGGGTAGTTAAATTGCTCCCACTTTTGAGCATTTGAGCCAAATACTCCAAACAACAAACACAACAATATAAAGCTCTTCATATCAATCATTAATTTTCGTCTCATAACTTCCAAACATTCTTTACTTACTCTTTTTAATGGAACAACTTACTTGCAGGAATTTCAGCCTTCTTCATCTGGCTACTTTCCCAACAAACCGTTAATTCATTGGCATCACTACACTGGTAGTAATTCAATTCTATTTGGTGATACCCTGCTTTCATGGCCAGTTTGTAACGCTGCATCAAAGAATGACTTTTTCGCCCATCACTTTCAAAAAGTTCTTCTCCGTTAATTTTCATCTGGCAACCATCATTGGCCATCACGGTGAAAGTATATTCATCATCAGAAGGAATGAAAATATACCCTGAGAAATTCAGACCATACCATTCATCCCGCTCTCTGCACCCCAGACTAAAAACAGGACAATTTCCTGATTTAACAGGTTCATCATTTTTCCAATCATAAACTGACCGGTAAATTCCGTTGTAAACATTATAGTTCAAGCCAGGAGATAATTTATTATCACGTTCTGGATTTGATTTGATAAAGTCCTTTTCAAAAACCACACTCGGAATGTATCCTTCTTTAAACGCTTTTACTCTCATTCTACATGAAGCTGATATTTCAAAAGGTTGCGTATAGAGTCTGGAATCATCAGTAGGTTCAGTACCATCCAAAGTATAATAAATCAACGCATCATCAACATCACAAAACAAACTCACCTGAGTCTTACCTATAAAATCCTTTCGGTTTTTGGTGTGAGGAATAGGTAGGATATCCAAAGACTTTCGCTGATCACTCCCTTTATAACTGATTGCCTGATCAGGATTGCCAGTTAAAGTATATTTAATTTCACCACCTTGAATTAAATCATCATGATTTATGAAATTCAAATGATAACTTTCCCCATTCAACAATAGATCTTTAATAAAAATGTCTTCTTGTGCCGACTTATCCACAGAGATGGTGAAACATTTACCGTTTGGCAGGTTAAGCTTCACTTTTTCGAAAAGTGGCGAGGTCAGTGCGTAGGTATTCCCTCCGGGATTCACAGAATAAATTCCCATAGCCGACATTACATACCAGGCCGACATTTGTCCACAATCCTCATTACCACATATTCCAGCAGGATTATCCTGATAGAGCTCGGTAAGTATCTGGTGGGTTCTTTTTTGAGCCTTCCATGGAGAGGAGGTATAATTATACAGGTATGCCAGATGGTGTGATGGTTCATTTCCATGAGCATAGTTACCAATCAAGCCTGTAACATCGGTATCTTCGCCCAAATCGTGATCAATCTCAGTGGCAAACAACCTATCCAACCATTTTTCAAAAGCCATTTCACCTCCAACCAATTCTTTCAAACCTTCGATATCATGAGGTACAAAAAGGCTGTACTGGAAAGAGTTTCCTTCGGTATAACTAAACCCAACTCTCATGGGGTCAAAATCATCTTCCCACTGGTGTTTATCATCCCGGGGACGCATGAACCCGGATTCCTGATCGTACAAATTCTTATAAAACTGTGAACACCCCATGTAATAATTATAGTCATCAGTTTTGCCGAGATGTTTCGCTACCTGAGCAATACACCAGTCGTTATAGGCATATTCCAATGTTTTGGAAACAGCCTGACTACTTCTGTTGTACGGAACAAATCCCAATTCCCGATAATAATTAATACCTCGCTTTTCTACGTGAGCTGATTTCGTCATAACCTCAAAGGCTCTTTCCACATCGATTTTGTCCGGGTATTTCAAAATAAAATCTGCCAATACAGACACTCCATGATAACCAATCATACAACGGGTATCGTTGGATGCTAATTCCCACATAGGAATTTCTCCAAATTGCTCTCCTTTACGAATCAGGCTTTCACAAAACTTACCGGCTTCCTCCGGGTGGGTTATGGTTAGCAGCGGGTGCAATGTTCTGAACGTATCCCAAAGAGAAAACACCGTATAATTGGTAAAATTCTCATCCCGATGCACCTTTAGATCCATTCCTCGGTATGCTCCATCAACATCCGATGAGATATTGGGCGTTAATAAAGAATGGTAAAATGCGGTATAGAAGTTCCTCATTTCAGATCTGTTGCCACCTTCCACTTCGATACGTCCTAAATGTTCATTCCAGATTTCATTAGCCTCTTCTTTGACTGCAGTAAAATTCCAATCACTTAATTCGGTCTCCAAATTTTTACGAGCGCCTTCACAATCAACTGCAGAAAGTGCTACTTTCACTTTTACAGAGTTGGTCTTCTCAAAAGTTAGGACCGCCTTCTGAAACGCAGCGGGGGGAATCCCGGTAAATGCTTCCTTTTCTGCTTGTTTGAATTCTATATGACTGATTGGCTCTGAAAAGCGTGCCACAAAATATACATATTGATCTCCAGCCCACAGCTTCGACCTTCTGTATCCCTCGATCTCAGTATCACTGATCTGATTAATAAATGCATCAACTAAAGGATCGCGATGTGAAAGGTCGATTAGGATCTTTGCTGTATCCCCTTTGGGATACTCATATTTATGAAATCCCACTCGTGTAGTTGTTGTTAGTTCAACATCAATGGCGTCATCCTTGAGGTGCACAGAATAAAATCCTGGGGAAGCCGATTCAACCTTATGAGAAAAGCGAGACCGATAACCCGTATCGGGACTTTCTTTTTTTCCAGGTTCCCATTTGTTATCTCCGGTAAAAGGAAGAAACAATATATCACCATAATCACTAACACCGGTTCCTGACAAATGAGTATGACTAAACCCAATGATGGAGGAATCTGAATAATGATAACCGGAGCAACCATCCCAGGTATCCAGTCGGGTATCCGGACTCAGTTGAACCATTCCAAAAGGCAAACTGGCACCAGGATAGGTGTGCCCATGGGCTCCGGTTCCGATGAATGGATCAACATACTGTGTGTAGTTCTTTCGATTAGAACCATCCTGGCACGAAATAATAAGTAGCGATATAAGCGCCAGACTGACAATGTACACAACGCTCTTTTGGATTTTCTTTCTTCTCATAGCTATAATCCTGTTTTATTGTACAAATTGTACGCAGTGATTCTACAGGAGCAAATATAGAAGTTATTTTAACTAAATCGATTTACCTAAACAATAATTTCACACCACCTAACAGATACCCCTCTATATTCCTGCGCATTACAAATGTTTCAATTGTAACCTTTTCTCCATGGGCACGATCTGATAAATGAACAATCCATGTAACCAATAAATTCATACGAACTCTACTGATATCTTTTTTTTCATGAGGATTGATTTACATCACACATTCAGATACAGAAATCCTTTGTAACCAATAAATTTTAACCCTATAACACACCTATCCAACTACATATTCCCCATTTCAATCCTTTTCGTATATTTACATCTACTTTATTGCATATTTAACAACCCTTAAGCATTATTACAATGAGCAAAGAAATTTATATTGTAGCAGCGGCACGTACTCCTATAGGTAGTTTTGGAGGAGCGTTAGCTTCTGTATCAGCAACAAAACTGGGCGCTTCAGCTATAAATGGAGTCATTCGTAAGTCGGGAGTCGACGTGGCTCTAATCGATGAAGTATTCTTCGGTAATGTTATATCTGCCAATCTGGGGCAGGCACCAGCAAGACAAGCGGCTTTATTCGCAGGAATTCCTAATACCGTTCCATGTACAACAATCAATAAAGTATGTGCCTCGGGTATGAAATCCATCATGCTGGGAGCTCAAACAATCAAAGCCGGGGATAATGAATGTGTTCTCGCCGGAGGTATGGAAAGTATGTCGAATGTACCACACTATATTGATGTGGTTCGAAAAGGACAAAAACTGGGACACAGTCAAATGACGGATGGAATGATCAAAGACGGTCTCTGGGATGTGTACAATGATTACCACATGGGGAATGCGGGCGAACTATGTGCCAGGGAATACAAATTAAGCAGGGAAGAACAAGATGCCCTGGCGGCGGAATCCTACAAGAGGGCACAAACAGCTCATGAAAACGGAATCTTCAAAAATGAAATTGTTGGTGTGGAAATTCCTCAACGAAAAGGAGACCCTGTTGTGGTTGATGAAGACCAGGAAATGTACAACGTGAAATTTGAAAAAATCCCGAACCTTCGTCCTGTCTTCCAAAAGGAAGGAACCGTAACTGCGGCAAATGCTTCGACTATCAACGACGGAGCAGCTGCGCTGGTATTAATGAGTAAAGAAAAAGCAGAAGAGGAAGGACTAAAACCCCTCGCTAAAATAGTCGCCTATGCCGATGCTGCTCATGAACCTGAATGGTTCACAACTGCCCCGGTTAAAGCCATGAACAGCGCTATGGAAAAGGCCGGTCTGTCAAAAAATGAAATTGACATTTTCGAGATCAATGAAGCATTTGCTGTGGTATCTCTGGCCGCCATTAAACAAATGGATCTGGATCCTGCAAAGGTAAACATCTATGGTAGTGGCGTTTCTCTGGGGCATCCACTGGGAGCAACAGGAGCCCGTATCGTTGTCACACTTATCAACGCACTCCAACAGGAAAACAAGCATTTCGGTATGGCCAGCTTGTGTAATGGTGGCGGTGGTGCTTCGGCGATTATTCTTGAAAGGCTTTAACATTTTAATTCACAGTATAGAATTCCGGGTTGTATCAGGCAACCCGGAACGCTTTATGCTAAAACCAGTTCAATATTTACCTTGTTGATAATCCTTCGGTAAGTTCGGTTCATCGAAAACCTTCCAAAGAATATCACCCATCAATAAACAATTCCCTATTTTTGCAGCAAAATTTTGATAGCTATGACAATGATTGGTGAGAACCTGAATAAAATAAAATCAACGATTCCTCAAAACGTTAAACTGGTGGCGGTTTCAAAAACCAAACCTGTGGAAGACATCCAAGCGGCTTATGATGCCGGACAACGCGTATTTGGCGAAAACAAGGCTCAGGAAATGAGTGCTAAACACCCTCAACTTCCTTTGGATATTGAATGGCATTTTATTGGGCACCTTCAAACCAATAAAGTAAAATATATTGCTCCTTTTGCCAGTTTGATTCATGGCGTGGAAAGCTTGAAATTACTAAAGGAAATCAATAAGCAGGGAGCGAAAAACGAACGGGTTATTGATTGTTTATTACAATTTCACATCGCCGAGGAAGAAAGTAAATTTGGATTAGATTATACTGAAGCCTCCGAATTATTGAATTCTGAAACCTATGCTCAGATGCAAAACATCCGGATTGTTGGTGTTATGGGTATGGCGACATATACGGATATTGATTCCCAGGTACGACATGAATTTGCTAACCTGAAGTCAATTGCCGCGCGTCTTAAAAAAGAGTTCTTCAAAGAATCCGATGCTTTTAAAGAAATCTCGATGGGGATGTCGGGCGACTACGAACTGGCAATGGAAGAAGGTAGTACAATGGTTCGTATCGGTAGTGCTATTTTTGGCTCACGTAATTACCACTAGAAAATATGACATATCTCTTATTTGTAATCGGTTTCGTACTGCTTATTGGTGGGGCTAACTTCCTGATTGAAGGGGCCAGTAGTATTGGCCGTAAATACAATATCCCGGATATTGTTATCGGATTAACCATCGTATCATTTGGGACATCACTCCCCGAACTGATTATTTCGCTGTTTGCCAGCACCCAATCGAGTACGGATCTGGCTATTAGCAATGTTTTAGGTAGTAATATTTTTAATGTATTTATAATTGTTGGGGTTTCAGCCATTATTTCACCAATTGTGGTTGGATCAAACACAACCTGGAAGGAAATTCCATATAGCCTTTTGGCGGCACTACTACTGGGACTTACTGCAAATGACTTATTTTTTGATGGAAGGGCATTCAATGAAATCAGCCGAATTGACGGAATGGTTTTTCTGGCCTTCTTCATTATCTTCATATACTATACTTACAATGTATCTAAAACCGGAGAGATTCTGGGGGAAGACCATCACAAAATCCTTCCCATGTGGAAATCGGGCTTGATGATTGGAGGTGGATTAATTGGTTTGTATCTGGGAGGACGATGGATTGTTTCCGGAGCCGTTGAAATTGCTTCCGTCATGGGAATGAATGAAGGGATTCTGGGTCTTACAATTATAGCAACCGGAACATCATTACCCGAACTAGTAACTTCGGTTATTGCCGCAATGAAAAAGAATTCCGATATCGCCATTGGGAATGCATTAGGATCAAACATTTTCAACATCTTCCTGGTTTTGGGAGTAAGTGCTACGGTAACACCGCTACCTTTTAAACCTGAAATGTTATCCAGCGAGTTTCTGGCTATTTTATCCAATGTGCTACTGTTCATATTTATCTTCACTGGTAAAGGACGAAAAATCAGCCGATTTGAAGGTAGTCTGATGGTCTTGATTTATGTTTTATTTGTAACTTATCAGATTCAGAAATTCTTGTAGAATAATTAGTACAAGAATCACGTTTGAAAAAAGAATGCCACGAGGGCACAAAGACACGAAGATTAGTTTAAAAATGTAAAATAAACTTCGTGCTTTAGTGACTTTGTGGCTAAATAATATAATAAAATGAAAAGAAATATAGTATATACGCTCGTAATGATCATATTCGTTGCAAGCACTGTTTATGGCCAGAACAAAATCCAGTTCGATGGCTACAAACACTTAAGTGGTAAAGTTGATAAAGAAGATATTATCACGTTCGATCTGATTGTTCTGGGTGACCAGGTTATTGGATACTATAATAACTTCAATTATGGTAAAACAATATCATTGGAGTTATCTGGCGAAATCAGTGAAAACAAGATAATCCTGAATGCTGCAGATACAGAACAAACCATCTTTGAAGGTGAAATCACTGATTCAAAACATATTCAAGGACAATGGAACAGTCCTGATAATGGCCAAACCTATACCACTATCCTCACTGAAGAATACAACGATGGGAGTATCCGCTTATCCAATCAGTATATAAACGATCAGGTCGTTCTGATGGAAAACGGGAACTCACCCATTGCTCTATTTCAATGCAATATGGTCAATCCACCCGAAGAGCTTCAGTCATCATCAAGTATTCGCAACATCTTACTTTCACAATTTTTCGATACCGATTCGGATTCCTATAATCCTGAAAAGATCATCCAGGAGCTGAAGGAAAATTTCTTTAATTACTATAAACAGATTAACACCGACAACTATACCGATGATAAGTATACCAAGTATAACTGGATGAAGCAGAAATTAATGTCGGTAAAATACAATGAAGATTATATCCTTACGATGAAACTCCATGACTATGCATATACCGGTGGAAGTTTTGGAACAGGCATCAGTCAATTTATCGTGATTGACAGCAGAAGTGGAAAGCGGGTAAAGCTCAACGATATCTTCAAAGGTGAATTCGGACCTAAACTCAAAGAGTTGATCAATGCAAAATTCAAAAGTCAATATAAGATCAATCCAAACAAGAAGTTTTCAGAAATAGGTCTTTTTGTTGAAGAGATCCCCTTGAAAGATAACTTCTACATCAATAAAACCGGAATTGGATTCCACTTTAATGTATACGAAATCGCAACACCATCCTATGGTGTGATCGATATCTTTATTCCATTTACTGATGTGCAAAGCCTTCTTAAAGAAGATGGCATTATTAGCTGGCGCTAAAGCTTAACATAAATTTAACATGACTTTATTGAAGAGATCCCATATTATATCTTGTTTTGTGAATTACATAAAAATCTGATATTAACCTGATGAATACGACGCTTGTCCTAACGAATATTCTGACCCTGATGGGGGCACTTGTTCTTTTTTTGATTGGAATGAAACTCATGAGTGAGGCCCTTCAAAAAGTTGCAGGCAGTCGTATGCGTACAATCCTGGGAGCTCTCACTTCCAACAAACTCAGGGGCTTACTCACCGGAGCATTGGTAACTTCAGGCATTCAATCATCCTCAGCGACTTCAGTAATGGTTGTTAGTTTTGTTAATGCCGGATTATTATCTCTTTCCGGAGCAATTGCTGTTATCATGGGAGCTAATATTGGCACAACCATCACCGCATGGTTGGTTTCCCTTATCGGATTCAATATCAAGTTAAGTGCTTTATCCTTACCCCTAATTGGCCTAAGTTTCCCATTGTATTTTTCCAATAAAGGGAAACGAAAATCATGGGGCGAGTTCATTATTGGTTTTGCCCTTTTGTTTTTGGGGCTTGAATACATGAAAGACATTGTTCCGGATATTAAACATTCACCGGAGGTTCTCGACTTTTTATCCGGATTTGTTGGTAGAGGAAGCTTATCCATTGTTGCTTTTGTTTTCTTTGGAATGATCATTACGGTCGTACTTCAATCCTCAAGTGCCACCATGGCTCTGACAATTGTACTTGCTTATAATGGATTAATCACATACGAGCTGGCCATTGCCATGATTATAGGCGAAAATATGGGGACAACAGCAACAGCCAATATCGCGGCCTTTGTAGCAAACGGAGAAGGTAAAATAGCCGCCAGATCGCATTTCGTTTTCAATTTCCTGGGGGTTATTTGGGCACTTCTGCTCTTTCACCCCATGATTTATTTCACGGATCTTCTGGCTGATAGTCTGAACTTCCGTTACGATCCGGTCGCAGCAAACAATATCATCGAATATGATAGTCTGCAAAAATCACTTCCCATGAAGCTGGCCCTGTATCACACTGTTTTTAATATTATTAATACCGTTTTACTGGTTTGGTTTATTCCACAAATAGAAGCCATCAGTCATCGCCTGGTAAGTAAGAAATCGATGGCTGAAATATCTAAACTCAAATTTATTAATTCAGGAATTCTTTCTACCTCAGAATTATCCATGGTACAAGCCAAGAAAGAAATCTCTGTGCTTTCATTGCGTGTGAATAAAATGTTTGAGATGATTCCTAAAATCATCATCGAAAAACATGAGGATAAATACAACGAATTACTCGACTCAATCAGCAAATACGAAACCATCTCCGATAATATGGAGGTTGAAATTGCAAACTATATCACACGAATTAGTGAACAAGACCTGAGTAAGCGAGGTTCTCAGCGCCTACGGGCAATGCTCAAGATGATCGATGAGCTGGAAAGCATTGCAGACAGCGTTTTCCAAATGGCTCGAACCATCGACAAAAAGAACAAAGAGAAGGCTTGGTTTAACCAGGACCACCGCAACAATCTCAATGAAATGTTTGCCCTGGTTGATGGTGCGCTGAAACATATGCACGAAAATCTTGATGCTGAAGCACGAAATGTAACCATCAATCAATCACTCGAACTGGAAACTAAAATCAATCACTTACGCGATAAACTGATCAAAGAAAATCTCGAAAAAGTTGACATGGGGGAATATCCATACCTCTCCGGAAATTACTACGCCGCTTTAATCGCTTCCCTTGAAAAGATTGGGGATTATGTCCTGAATGTAAATGAAGCGATTATTGATTCGAATCGCTAGGATTCGAAATGCTCACCCAACATCGACAAATTCAATAAGATCAAAAAACGATATAGCATAATCAAAAAATCAGCCGCCCCTTGGTACAATACAACTATTTGTGCTTCGTATTATTAATCACGAATCGTTTTGCAAATCACAATTTTTGAAATGCACCACATTCAAAATTTTCTTCATTTTTCTGGTCAGAACGGTTCATCAGGCAAAGCATATTTTCTTCCCAATCCGCTTCCTGATAGCTTTTGCAAATTATACATAGCCCCGGAACAGGCACTGATTCGGGATCTACCTTTTTACCATCATCATCGAAAAAGCCATTTAGTATTTCGGCATATTCTTCCGAAATTCGATTGACCTCAGAAAATATAATTTGTTTAACATGCGCCTCCAGCCATTGCTGCTTGAAATCGAACCAGTTCTGTCTGTATGGTGAATTATCAATCTTCCATTTAAAGTTGGCAAATGGTTTTGGTTTGTTCAGTGTATAAATAAGTTGGCCTTTGAAGCTTTCATCCTCCAGTTGTTCAGCAAAAGCCTCCATGATTTTAAAGGACTCATTCGACTCAAGAGGTTCAAATACATAACACTTTTCCCAATTCTCGTGTTTAAATTCTACATCATCCTTATCACACCCCGTCAACATTTTGTATTCTTCCGGATCGACCATTAAATCTTTAGGGAATTCTTCAATTTCAAGTGTTTTCGGATTGAGATAACAGATTAAACCAGTATCAATCGAATCAGCAATCCCAGGCAATAGTTCGGTATACTGTGGCGGGATCTCATACTCATCAAACTCCTCTCCACAATCGCAGTATTCCCCATAAGGACAATCCTCCGGATCTCCCGTACACAATTCAAGCTCCATCCCATCCGAAGGTAAATACTGCACCGGATAATCCCAGTTAAACGTAAGTGCCTCATAAAGTACGTCCGCAGGAATTTCTTCCGGCTTATCAATTAATTCCAACCTCAGCGTGTCATAAACCTTAAAAATAGCTTCGTTTACCTGCCTACACTGGTCAACAGTTAACTGCAATAAATCAGGAAATGCCTGCTCTTTTATACCTGTCAATTCTTCAATGGACTTAAATGGCACCAGGGCCAGTTCTGCGATTTCCGGATTCCCCTCAAGTTGTGGAGGTACTTCAATATAAGATGGTACCGGTGGATTTTTGGCACACTCCTCCAAATCTTCGATTAGTTGTTTGATATAGTTTTGCATAGTACTTAGGATTATTCGATTTGAATAAAACAGATATTCCGGCTATAAATATAATAAAATGCCTTGTAATGCTTTAAAAAACACCTAATGTAATTTCTATTCCAAACGGATTCATCCCGCTATAGTGCTCATAAAGCTTTGACTTTCGATTGTTTTATCCTTCAAATAAACTTCCCCAAAGCTCAAGAATCTTCTGAACTGGATCCTCTACGTTCAATATAGCTGGACAGGATGTACAAGATTAACATGATTAATTATTGGTTTCAATTACTTACACACGTTCGTGAGCTCGATTCGCTCAGAGAGTTATTATTTTTTATACAAAAAAAATTTGATTCACGCAGAAATGGCAGAGTTCGCAGATTTTTTTGGTTTGCTTAATTAGCTTTTACAAAATCATAAGTGTTTTACTTCTTAACTGGTCTCCATTCTATAGAAACAACTAATCTTTTCTACGAAATCAACTTTAGAAATTTCTGCATAATCATTTTTTTTCTGCGGAATCTGCGTGAGCAATTTCTACGGAATCTACATCCGACTCTCACAAACCGTTGGCGATACGCCTGATGGTCATCGGGGTGTTGTTAAAATTGATCAACAATCCGAGTTTTAAGCCGGTTAGTCCCAGGTAGGTTTGCACCTGCTTGTAGTGGATCTTTGCTAAACTTTCCACCGATTTATTCTCAATCAACACCAAGTCTTCCACCACCAAATCAGCACGAAAACCCTGAGCCATGATTTGGTCGTCCCAGACTACCTGTACTGGTTTCTGACGCTCCACCTTTAACCCTGCCTTCTTAAGTTCATATTCCATGATTTCTTCATAGACCGATTCGAATAATCCCGGCCCCAGCTCTTTCTCTATCTTGAAGACAATTCCGCGGATGATGTATGAAATATCATTCTCTTTCATGCTTACTATATTTTCACGTTGTTATTATTTTTTCATGCAGATTTGTTTCACACAGATTGCGCTGATTTCGCAGAATTGTTATCCATGGTTCTTTTTATATCTTAAATAGTGTAATAAAGACATCAGGTTCTCATAAACATTTGCAAACGAATTAACAAACACATGATATTGTTCCGTCAATTCAATTTCAGGCACTTGGTGATACCTCCAAAAACATAACACACCTATCTGAAATTTCTTGGAAAGAAAACTTGAAATATAATCTTTATCAAATCCATCTTTAGTAAAGATTACGACTCCCGGATTATCAAATGAAAAATCTTTATTATTATCAAGTTCAGAATATCTTATTAAATACACATTTTTAAAATAGAAGGCTTTTAATAATCGTTCTAATTCTTCAGACTGTGAATTGAAAGCATGATTATTTGACACTACATAAATCGGATATCTTACTAAATCTAATTCTATTGCTTTAACCCGAATTGCTTTCTTAAGAGCTTCAGCATTGGTATTTGCATATTTAGCCAATTTAATGTATATTTTTTCTGCATTTTTCTTTATTAGCCAACTCTGGTAATACCCAACAATAATCCCTGCTAGAGCAATAACCAAGGTAATAAAACCTAACATATACGCTTTATCAGTTCTATAATCTGATAAATATTCAATCCGTTCATGTTGTAATAGAGAAACATGCCGTTGAAACTCCTCTTTATTTGAAATCGATTCCTTCTCCAAAAGTTCAATTCGCTTTTCAAGGTCAGAGTTTTCTGTATTCTTTTCTTGTGAAAAGGAAATTGAGACTGAACTAAGTATTAATACTATCAGGATTATTCTTTTCATGATTCAAACGATTTAAATTTTACTTGGAAAATGTTGCTATTTTTCATTATAGATATTACTACTTTAATTATCATGTCCAACCACCTCTGCACATCCAAATCCCTGGGCATTGGCTTTGCCGAAGCCGGCGTAGTAGCCGATGTGGATTAGTTCGGTTGGTGCCTTCACACGGAAGCGGAAATTGAATGCTTTGAGTTTGGTTTGTTGGGGTGTATTGGCTTTTATAGTTATTAGTTTGGGGCGGGGTTCAGTTAGAATGTTGAGTTTGCATTCAGCCAGGTTAAATTCTTTGGATTCATTGTAGGCGTTGTATTTATCGGCCAGGTTTTGAAAGAATAAGCGTTCGTACTCTTTGTGTTCGGGATTGAGGTGGCTTATCTTGCTTTGGTCATACGGACTTCTGCTGGTAATATGAACGGGGGAAAGCAGTTTGAAAGCATGTTCGCTTTGGAAGCTGGTTTCGGGAATGCGTTCAACGGTATGTACAACAAACGGCACCTGGCTCTTCCGGTCACCCAACATAAATATCTGGTTATTGAAGATCCCGGTAATGAAGGGTTCGAGTGCTTCGATGGGGTAAAAGGATACAATTAAACTGATTGTATCTGTATTGAGCACCAATCGGTCTTCTTTTATTTTAAAAGCATGGATATACAAATTAGAAAAGCAAAACAACTTGAAGCATTTACTATTATTTACATAGCCTTTCTTATGCAGAAAGTCGGCAAATTCACTATTTCCATTATTTAAGGTTTTGTAGATCCACGACGACAGTTGGTACTGATAATTAAATGGTAAAACATTTCGACTGGATTCAATTAGTTTGAGAGTTAGTTTAATTCGCATAAATATCATTCATATTTTATTGCAATGAATATAAGAAATGATTGAGTAAAATCAATGAAAAAATGAATCGGATGTATATTCGTAGGGATTTTCAGGATATTCGTAGGGTTTTAATGTATATTCGTCGAAAACCAGGCTACTTTTCTCTTCCATTTTCCACAAACATTCTGTTTATTTGAGTATAATCATGCATAAAAAATCACAATTCATGCTAAATACCTGTTCAAAACAAAATCAAATCATTCACTTTATTATGGTTTCATTTTCACCAACATCTTCGGTAGATAACTGCAAATAAGAAATTAAAACATCAGGATAATATAAGTTTTGACATAAATTCACACAATAATTCTTACATTTGGGCTATTCACATAAGTAATAATCCACGAATTGACCTGGTACTATTTCAGAAATATTAATCGATCAGCATTCAAGCACATTTGTTCGAACATCTGCAAGGGAATTGTAGCCATTTTCTTGGTGATTCATATGCCAGGTAGCCTCAGGGCAGACATTACAAATCCCCTGGATTCAATAGTCAGGCAAACAGATTCCATAACAGATCTCAGTAAAAAGTCGGAAAAATTAATTGAAGCAGCCAAAGCATATTACTCGAAAACACCTGAGTTGGCCAGACAAATACTCGACTATGCGGATCGCGTTGCGAAGAAAAGTAAATCGGAGATAAGTCAAGTGATTTCAAAACTTGTACTTGCAGAGTACTTTGTATTCACCGGCAAAAACGATTCGTCAAGACTGCTGCTAAAAAGGTTAAAAGAAAAGGAGTCGAACTATACAAACCCGAAATCCATAATCCATTTATATTTATGTTTGGCTTCACGTTGCAGGTTTGATGGGCAAACCGACAGTTCTTTTACATTAATCAACAGGGCTATTGATATAAGCAAGGCGAACAACGACTATCGTATGGATCGATTACTGATCGAACGTGGTGCTTTCTATTCCAATCATGGACAGTATAACAAAACCATATCCGACTACTATGCAGCCCTATCCCTTATTGACACATCTAAGCACGCGTATCGGATCTGGCTTTTGAATTTAATAGCCCGCGAACACCTAAACATGAACCAGCTTTCTCAGGCAAAAGAAATATACCAGAAGGCAAATGAAGCTTCACAGGGTCTGGGACTCACAAATCCGGATAGCTGGTATGGCTTTGGAATCATCTTTTTCAGGCAAAACATGCCGGATTCCTCATTATTCTATTTCAGAAAGATGGTGAATAATTATACCAGCAAATGGGGGCAAAACTATATTTATACAAACAGCCTGTTTCACATCTGGAAAATCAACATCCAGAAACACAACCGAATGCATCACCAGATTTTCCGGGAGTTCAATGAACAGTTTTATGATGATTTATATTCCCCCAAACAACCGTTTCTAATATCCATGTTTGCAGAAATGTTAATCCATTATAAAGAATATGACAAAGCAGAAGCAATCCTTTTCAATGGTCTCAGACAGATCGGGCAATCACAGAAAGTACTGCTAAACAGTTATTATTACTGGATTTCGGAGGTGAAAGAGCGTAAAGGGGAACATGCTGAAGCACTGAAATACTATAAAAAGTATAAAAACCGTTCGGACAGTACACGCAATTTGGAGGCACAGAAGGAGATTTCCTTTCTGAAAGAGCAATTTGATGCCAATGAACGGGAGGCAGAGATCAATAAATTAAACCATCTTAATGAACAAAAATCGCTGGAAGCAAAGCTCATGAAATCAAGGCTCAATAATGGCCTGGTTATTTCTGCCCTGACAATACTTGTTTTGATTGCTCTGGGTTTTGTTTTCAGGTTGAGACAAAAGGCACGGGTACAAAAGCTCCATAAGTTAAATCATGAAAAGGAAAACGAAATCAGGATTATCCATGAGAAAAACAAAACCAACATCATGAAATCCTACATCAAAGGGCAGGAAAAGGAGCGCAACCGACTGGCCAGGGAGTTGCATGATGATGTAGGCGCTCGTCTGGCAGCGATTCGCTATTTCCTTCAGGCTAAAAGTGAGTTGTTTGCAAATGAAGACCAACAACAAATAAAGAATGAATTAAGTGCCTTACATAAAATCATCCGGAATGTTTCTCACAAGCTGATTAAACCGGAGTACAGCCAAATCACGCTTCCGGAATTAATCAGCGAACAACTTAAATGGATACCTGATCAAAAAGCAGAAGTGAATTTTATCTGCAGAGATCAGATAAACTGGATAAAAATCCCAGAAAAAATTCAAACACAGATATATCGGATTGTACAAGAATCGTTGAATAATTCGCTCAAATATGCACAGGCTGAAAACATTCTGATTCAAATCAGGAAGCGGAATGAGCTCCTGGAGTTAGAGATAGCAGATGATGGCATCGGTTTTTCAACAAAGGAAATACAAAAAACGGGCATTGGAATAAAAAACATGGAAACCCGGGCCCGATCCATTGGTGCTCGTTTTGAAATTATTAGCACGCCCGACGAAGGAACGCGGGTTATCACAAGAATCCCATTAAACTAGAAGACAGATGAAACAGACCAACCAAATTGTAATTGCTGATGACCACCCATTAATTCTTGACTCGCTGAAAGAATTGATTACAGCAAAATATCCCGAATCTGAAATTAAAACAGCTATCAAATGGAGTGAAACCCTTTCGGTTATAAAACCCGATACACAAATCCTGATCGCTGACCTGGATATGCCCTGTGGTGATGCAGAGACATCTCTTCAAATTATTCACCGAGAGTATCCGGAGCTGAAAATTATTATCCTGACTATGCATACCGAAGCATGGATTATCCGGAAACTAAAAAACGCAAACATTGACGCTTATGTTTCCAAGAATTCGGATCCTTCAGAAATTCTCAATGCAATTGAAGCCCTAAAAAATGACACAACATATTTCTGCAAAGAATTCAATGAAATCACTAACAAAACGGCTAACAACAGTTTGGAAGACTTTGACCTTACCCGTCGGGAAAAGGAAGTCTTGAACCTGATCATTGAGTCGAAGACCACTAAAGACATTGCTGATTTATTATCCGTATCAGTGAATACGGTGGAATCACACCGTAAGAGTCTGTTTTTAAAATTTGATGTTTCCAATGTGGTTGGTTTGGTTATTAAAGCAATTAACAATGGTGTGGTATAATGAAAGGTTTCCTCATGTGATTTCTGTCATTAATAAAGGCCCAAACGGATGATCAACAAAAGCTGAAACCGTTTGAGCCATTTCAAACTATCATTAAATTATATGATTAATTCTCTTTTACGGTACCCAACTCTATACGCATCCAACCGACACTCCAAAGAATTAAACTAATGGCAGCAATAAAACCAACGATCATATCACCAACCAAAGGAAGCAGGCCAAAGACTCCGGCGACCAACAAAAGGATCATATTGATGACCAGGAGTTTTGCTCCGCGCTGACCAATATCCTGAAGAGACCCCGATTTTTTCAATGCCAGATAACCGGTAAGTTCAATGATGAAAGCGACAATTGCTATAATACCTGCTATTAATCCCATAAGAGGAATCATATCGATAACAGTTGCAATGATTGCCAGAATTACCGCCAACCGGATTTTTTTGGCTCCTTTTGCACCCATATCATCCAGACCGGCAACCAGCTTACCCAAGCCAAGGAAGAAGAGAATAAATCCTACCACAGCAAGGATTTGAAAGCCAATACCACTTCCCACTTCCTGATAAATTGCCATCACACCACCAATCAGCACCCATAAGGCACCTTTAGTAGCCTCTAGGTCATAATTAAAATGGAATTTTTTCTTCAACTGGAAATACCCAATCAAAAGCAGAGCAGCCTCAGCCACTTTAACAATCAGTTGTATACTACCATTCAAAAACAGGGAAACAAGAGCAAGTAAGGCACCTCCAATAATCAGATAAACAAACACCTTTGCCCCATCGAGATGGTTTATTTCCTGAGTATTCAGAATATTACGAGCACCCAGAACGATCAAAACAATCCCAATTAAGACGACAATAACAGATAATGGATCGAAGTTAAATCCCATACCGGCGGCACTAAGCATTCCTCCAATATCATGATCTGGAATTAAATTGAGTAAAAGAATAAGAATACCTCCGAAAATCAAGGTAAATGATTTGGTTAAGTTTTGTTTCATAATACATTATTATTGGTTAGAAAAAAACGCTCTTTTAGACCAACCGAATTGTTAATCTGAAGAGGTATGCAATTTGAAACCTTCCTGAACTTTTTCTCTCACGGAAAACCGTGAATTATTCAACACGTGAAAGTAAAAGGGAGCCCCTTCATCATAAAAAAGGGCCACACAAAGTGCAGCCCTTAACAAAATCAATCTATTGCAATACTATTTTATCTCTTTCTCAATCCATTTGGATCTGTCAGGATCAGCAGGAGATTTCGGATCTTTCACCGGATTTGCTTGTAGTTCTTTGAGTAGTTCTTCAACTGCACGTTTCACGGAAGGATCAATGCCTTTCGCTGTTTTATGCGGAGCATCTTTCACTTCAATATCGGGGTAAACACCAATACCTTCGATGATCCACTCTTCGTTTTCATCATAGATACCGAAACGTGGTACAGCGATGTAGCCACCATCAACCAATGAGGCGTTGCCGGACATACCAACTAATCCACCCCATGTACGTGTACCGATCAGTTTACCAAGGCCCTTCTTACGGAAGTAGTAAGGGAAGGCATCACCACCTGAAGAAGAGTAACCGTTGATCAGCATAGCTTTTGGTCCGTCGTGAGCTATACCAGGTGTTTTAAAGGCACGCAGGCCTTTTCGGTGCCACCATGATAATGTTTCACGGTTTAATAATTCAACCATAGAAGCAGGGATAAAACCACCACCATTGTAACGATCATCAATGATCAAGGCTTCTTTATTATGGTAGGTATACATACCTCGGTATAACTCGCGGTTACCTTCAATAGCGGTATTTGGAGTATGGATATATCCGATTTTACCATCAGAAAGTTCTTCAACCATCTTACGGCGGCCATCTACCCAATCCACATAGAACAATTCAAGTTCACTCTTAATCGGCTTGATGGTATAATTACGAGCACCATCTTCGTTGGCTTTACTATTCACAGAAATTTCAATCATCTTACCCACAGTATTCTCAAGGAACTGATATGGGTTATCCTTCAAGGTAACATCATGACCGTTCAGACTAATCAGGTAATCACCTTCCTTCACATCCACACCTTGTTCTGTAAGTGGAGAGTAGCGAGCAGGATTCCAGTTTTCACCTTTAAATATTTTAGAGATCACATAACGTCCGGCTTTTTTATCAGGTTTCAGTTCAGCACCAAGCAGACCAGTTTCGATACGTTTCACGCGTTCGAAGTCACCATAGTTATCGTAAGCATGCCCGGTATTGGTTTCAGAAATAATTTCGCCGAAAATATAATCCAGATCAGCACGGTGACTAACATAAGGAAGCAACTGACCATATTTAGCTTTCAGGGCATCCCAATCCACATTATGCAAATTTTCAACATAGAAATAGTCGCGGAAAATTCTCCATCCGTCCGTATAGATCTGCTCCCATTCTTTCTTAGGATCGATCTTCATTTCCATATCGGTAAGATCCAGTTTACCAGCCCCCGGCTTTTGTCCGGCACTCAAACCAGTTATCCCCCAGCTACCGTTAGATCGATACATGATCTTCTTACCATCAGCACTCAGGTCAGCACCAAAAGTATTTGCAAGCACTTTATCATCCTTCCTGGTATCAATGGCATATTTATGAAGGCCGTCTTCAGTTCCGTAGAGGATTCCACCTTCAACAGCATTCAAGCTAAAATAGCTACCAGCCTTCATTGGGAATGCCATAATACGGTTTTGGATTCCATCAAAATCAATCTTTATCGATTTATCTTCTTCCTTGGCTTCCTCTTTTTCCTCATCCTTCTTCTCTTCTTTTTCTTCACCGTTCACCTTTTCAACATCCACTTTATCTTCGAAAAGTTTTGGTGAATCCTGACGTAATGCCAATGCATAAATTCTTGTTGCATTGTTATACAAATAGGTGAATTCATAGGAAGAAAAATCAAGATTAAAATCACGGTTAGATGTGAAGAAGATATAATTTCCACATGTTGAAAATGCAGGCGAATTATCATTAAAGGTATCGTCGGTTAACTTGTGAGTCTTTCCATTATCAAGGCCGTATACCCAAATTGCATTCTGTCCGTTATCGCCTTCTTTGGTATAAGTGACCCACTTGGAGTCAGGTGAAAAACTGTAAGTACGAAGTTCACTATCCAAACCATTATCGATATTTTTCTGCTTTCCGCTTTCAACATCAACATATTTCAAATTCAAAGTACGATCAGAATAAACCAGACTTTTACTATCAGGAGACCAAATCGGTTGGTATTTCCAGGCAGACGAATTTTTAGTCAGTTGTTTTGGCTGAGCATCTTTTTTATTTTCAAGCAGATAAATCTCATACTCTCCCGATTCATCAGAGACATAAGAAATATACTTACCATCAGGGGACCATGCAGGATAAATTTCACGAACACCCTGAGAATTGGTCAGGTTGATAATTTCACCATTCTTGGCCGGAACGGAGAAAATATCTCCACGGGCATCAAACAAAGCACGCTTTCCCGTAGGCGAAACAGCACTTGAATGGATATCACCCTTCACATTTTTAAAATAGGAAAGGATATTCGGGTTATCAAAGTTAATGTTTACGTTCACCTTTTCACTTACGCCAGTCTCAAGGTTCAGTTTATAGATATACCCACCCTTTTCATACGCAATCTGACCATTATCACCAGAAGGCCACATCACATCAAAATCGGTATGCTGGGTGATTTTCTTTACTTCTTTAGTATTCACATCATAACTGAAGATATTCAGTGTTAAATCACGATCGGAAGCAAAGTAAATTTTATCCTTATACCATGAAGGAATCTGATCGGTTCCTTTAAAGTCGGTAATTTGTTCGGATTGATTGTTTTCCAGATCATAGATCCAAAGGTCGGCAGCACGTCCACCTTTGTAACGTTTCCAGGTACGGAACTCGCGACTAATTGGTGCAAAGCACATTTTTTTTGCATCTGGAGAGAGTACGCCCAAACCACCTTCAGTAATTTGCAAAGGCTCTTCCAGACCACCATCCATGTTTACCAGATAATACTTTCCGTTACGTTCACCGAAAGGAGTACGGTTCATGCGAACCAGAATTTGTTTGCTATCCGGTGTCCAGTCTAGAACAATATTATCAAAACCACCACGAGGAGGCATCATTCCCACATCGTTGTACCATGTTAATTGTTTTGGAGTACCACCTTCTGAAGGCATCACATACACCTGTCGACTACCTGAATATTCTGCCGAAAAGGCAATCCATTTTCCATTGGGAGAAATTTTCGGAAAAATCTCCATGCCTTTGTGCGAGGTCATGCGAGTGGCATCTCCGCCATTAGCATTTACTTTCCAGATATCTCCGGCATAAACAAAAGCGATCTGATCTTTATTAATATCAGGAGTGCGCAACAAACGCGCATCATCCTGGGCGTTAACTGAAAAAACTGAAGCTACTCCAACAAGAGCTGCAGCAGTCCATTTCTTAAGTTTCATCATAGCTAATTACTTGGTTTATATTTAAATATTATAATCAGAGAATTCACATTTATTACAAAACTGATTCTTCACAATCCAAGCCCTGAAATTAATAAAAAACAACGCATCCCCCCTGCTTTTATTACGAGTAGAAGGTAAAGCCTATTAAATGACCTAAATTGGTGTACCAACCTCACCTTCCTACCTTCCTACCCATTTCTTTTAAAATTGGAAAACATTTAAAAACGAGTTATATTTATCAATTCAAAACCTATCTGGCACAACGGAATAAATTAAGAGATTACTAATTGCGGATATATGGCGGGGGCTAATCAAAAAACATATTCTAAGCTTTTATTTTTGATAATCATTTTCTTATCAATGACAGGACAAGTTATTGGTAAGTCAGAAAAAGTACGACTTCAACTTCGTTGGTACAACCAATTTCAATTTGCTGGTTATTATATGGCAAAAGAAAAAGGTTTTTATTCTGCACAAGGGCTTGACGTTGAAATCATCCCAGGAGGCCCTGAGGCTTTACCAGCCATGGAATCGGTCTTAGATGGTCATGCCGAATATTCAATTACCAATACCGGAATTATCAAGAAGCGATGTGAAGGGGTGCCACTTGTCGCCTTGGCCTCGGTTTTTCAGACATCACCCATGGCCTGGTTGGTGACTAAAGAAAGTGGTATAAAGACTTTGCATGATCTTTCGGGGAAAAACTGCATGATGATCTTCCCCTATTATGAAAGCATTGAATTGGTAAGCATGTTATATCGTGAGGGAATAGACACATCAAAGTTCAATCTAGTCCCCACCTCATTCAATGTAAATGACCTGATTGAAGGCAAGATTGATGCCTACAATGCCTATACAACGAATGAGCCCTATTACCTGGAACAAAAGAATATTGAATACCGGATGATCCACCCCGAGGAATACGGCGCGAATTTTTATAGCGACATTCTGTTCACATCTGAGCAAGAAATAAAAAAGCACCCTCAGCGCACAAAAGCCTTTCTGGAAGCCTCTCTCCAAGGTTGGAAATACGCTTTGGAGAACAAGGAAGAAGCCATACAGATCATTCATAAAAAATATGCATCAAATAAAACTCTCGAACACCTTAGGTGGGAGGCTGAAAGGATAGAACAGGTTATCCACCCTGAATTGGTTGAAATCGGACATATGAATATGGGACGTTGGGAATTTATTGCCAGCTTATATAAGGACCTGGGAATAATAGATGAGGTAAAGAACCTGGATGGTTTTATGTATGACCCCAACTATAATCCAAATGAGAGATATATAAGAATCGCATTAAAAATACTAGGGATCATCAGTTTGGTTTTACTATTTATAGCCGGTTGGTTTTATTGGTTCAACCGAAAGTTACAGGTGGAGATTACTGCACGAAAAGAAGCTGAAATCAATCTTACCAAAACCAACACACAGCTTAATCAGCTAAATGATGAAAAGAATGATTTTATCAGTCTCTTGGCACACGATTTAAAATCACCTCTAAATGCAGTAAGAGGCATTGCAGAATTGATTTCAGATAATTTCGTGGAAACAAAAAGTACAACGATTCGGGATATGGCAGGGCATATCCGGGATAATTCAAGTCAGATGTTATACCTGATAGAAAGCATTCTGAATGCTGATAAAATTGAGAACGATTACCAGTTTTATCAACCAGAGCACATCAGCCTGACAGAATCAATAACTTCCAGCATAAACAGCATTTCCCCGTTGGCTCAAAAGAAAAACATCGAAATTGAGAACAAAAACACACTCGAAGAAGTGATTATTGGCGGTAACCAGATGTGGTTAACCGAAATCATCACCAACCTGCTCTCTAACGCAGTAAAATACAGTCTTCCAGGGGGGAAGATTCAAATCATGACTCAATTAAACAATTCATTAATTACCCTTTATGTAAAGGACTTTGGAGTAGGCATTGATAAGAGCGAAATGGGTAGTTTATTTAAGAAATTCTCCAAGATCAGCAATAAACCTACAGCAGGAGAAGACTCCAGTGGATTTGGACTTTATGTATCCAGGAAATTAACTCATAAGATGAATGGTCGCATTTGGGCTGAGAGTGAAGTCGGGAAAGGAAGTTGTTTCTATGTGGAGTTTAAGGTTATAGAAAAAGGTGGAACAAAAAAAACACAGTAACATCACACTTCGCATTCAAATATCACGCAACTATATTTACACATTTTCACAATACACAACAACCACTACCGTTATGTTTCCATAACAACAGAATCACTTTTAAATATGGCTACATCAGTAGCTAAAGAAGATTCTCCATCAAACAACAACAAAACACACATTAAAATGAAAAACATCCGGTTAGTTCTCATTATCATTCTATCATCAATATTTATTTCTGAAGGTATAGCTCAAAAAATCGGAGTAAAGGCCGGTTTCAATTACACCAATCAAATTCACAAATATGACAATGGAGGAAAGGGTGTAAATCGATTTATACCCGGATTTCAGGTTGGTCCATTACTTGAAGTAGATATTAATGACTACCTGACAACCGAAGGCGCTTTTCTCTTTACAACAAAGGGATTTTCGACACAAGGAGATATAATTGATGCTGAAGGTATTCAAACACAAATGCACACAAGAACAGACCTCTATTACCTGGATATTCCAGTGCAAATTAAATTCAAATACCCGGTGGGTAACAGCAAACTGGTTGGTGCACTGGGGCCTCAGTTTGGATATGGACTTTACGGTAAGTTCTTTTACGAAACAATCACAAACAATAACATTGAAGGAACTACAAGTGACATTTCATGGAACGAAGAGAGCTCCGATGCTTTAAAGCGAATCGACTATGGGATAATCGGATCATTAGGTGCAGATATCCGAGCATTTAATATCTCTCTAAATTACAACTTGACATTAAATGATATTGCTGCTGAAGATCAAAACCACAGCATCAGGAACGAAGTAATCAGTCTGTCTGTTTCTTACAAATTTATTGAGTTATAAAAGAACATAGCAGCTAATAGAAGCCCTGCCCGTGAAATCACCGGCAGGGCTTTTTATATAAATTTCCCTATTTTAGCCCCCTGAATTAAGCTATTGAAATGGAAAAGATAAAAAGAGCAATGAACGAGTCGGCGGCAATGCGCTGGGGTGTTTTAATATTGGTTGGGTTTGTATTGTTTACTAACTACTATTTTTATGATGCTTTCTCAACATTAAAGAGTTTGCTAATTAAGGAATTCAACTTCTCAAATACCGACTACGGACTATTCTCTTCATTCTATTCCATTCCCAATACATTCCTCTTGATGGCTGTAATTGGTGGTATCGTTCTGGACAAAGTGGGGATTCGTCGCACGGGATTTACCTTTGTCTTCTTTATGGCCTTTGGGGCAGTACTTACAGCCTATGGGGCCTCAGACATATACCGTAACGGCGGTGTGGGCTATGATTTTATGCAATCCATCTTCCCCAATTATTCTCCGGAATTAAAAATGATGCTTTTGGGGCGCTTCTTCTTTGGTTTGGGCGCAGAAACAAGTATTGTTGTTGTAAGTAAAATCCTGGTAAAATGGTTCAAAGGAAAAGACCTTGCATTGGCCTTTGGGTTGAAAGTAGGCTTTGGTCGTTTGGGAACATTTGCCGCCTTGCAAATATCGCCTGTACTGGCCCTTGAAGATGGATCTCAGTTGAATGTAGCCATCTGGTTGGCTGCAATTTTAGTAGTTACGGGTCTGCTTGCATTTATTGTTTATACCCTGCTCGATACAAAATTGGACAAACAGCTAGAAGAAAACGTTGAAGAAAAAGTAGTTGCAGACAAATTCAAATTGTCAGATATTGGAACACTACTTTCTAATAAGGCTTATTTGTACATTGCTTTATTGTGTGTAACTTTCTATTCAGCCATCTTCCCGTTTATGCAGTATGCGCCCGATTTATTCCTGAATAAATATGGAATGAGTCTGGTAGAAAGTGGGCGAATCGCTTCGGTGCTTCCGTTTGCAACAGCACTTTTCACACCTCTATTCGGTATGTTAATCGATCGTAAAGGAAGAAGTGCCACAGCAATGATCTTCGGATCACTCACACTTTTTGTCGTTCACTTATCCTTTGCTTTAACAGGCATCACTCCATACATCCCCATGACTTTGTTAGGAATCGCTTTCTCATTGGTACCTGCAGCCATGTGGCCTACGATGGTAAAACTGGTTGATGAATCGAAGATAGGTACGGCTTATGGCTTGATGTATTCTATCCAAAACCTGGGGCTTTGGGCCTTTCCTCTACTAACAGGGATCGTTTTGGATGCTACGAAACCAGAGAACTCAGAAATTCTAAATTATACTCCAACCATGTTGATGTTTGCCGGACTCGGTTTGGTAGGTCTGGTATTTGCTTTGTTACTAAAACGAGAAGATAAGAAACGTGGATTTGGTGTGGAACTGCCACTTAATAAGAAGTAAAGAAAGATAAAAGATAGAAGTTTAAAGGCAAAAGGGTAAGGGGTAAGAGCTATTGGAGTTCTTGCTGGAATCCATGTTGTTAACGATACACACATTACATCAGGCTTTTTGTGAGAGTTTATTTCATTACTATTTTACCATAAAATTCCTATATTTGAAAGGAACACCAGACCGTTTTCAATAAAAGCATTGGGGACTTTCAAACACCTGCTAAATGGAGAAACTATTAAACAGATTCAAGCCTTGGGCTTTATGGTCTACCATTGTCATAATGGGATTTATTATAATCTTTCATTTTATAATAACTCCCCGGCTGTTTCGAATGCAAGCGGACTTCACCTACCAGGCGGATATTTTATCATTCGATAATTTTTATGATGTTCATACCGGAAGTTTCTCCGGAGAAATCCTTTCAAATACTCATTTTTCCTACAAGGTCGACAGCGTCATTAATAACAACAATTATCTAATAAACAATGTATTTGATGTAAGAAAACCTTCAGGAGAACCCATTTTCGCTGTTAAGAGGATGTATGGGGTTGATCCTTTAGATAAAAAACACATCCCGGATCTTGGGGACAAAAACCGTTCGGGCTATTTATTTGCACCTTCGAATCTGAAAAAAGATCAGGATTTCACATATTGGCATATCAATTATGATAACCCGGCAACAATGAAATATGATGGTACGGAGATCATGAGTGGCATGAAGATATACAGATACAAATGCAAATATCAAGCTGATCAGACTTCGAATCTTGAATATTTACCTGGAGTTCCGCAAGAACGCGGAGTGGAACTCGATATCCTTCTAACCTTATGGATTGAACCACATACTGGCCATTTAATCAAATATGAGGATCATACAACGGCATGGTATTACAACATCGAGACGAAAGAACGAATTCATCCATGGAACAAATTTCATAATGAATACACCGATATCAGTATCAATGAGCATCTGTATATAGCCAAGGGAGCAAGGCAGATATCCAACCTGATCCGAATAACCACACCATTAGCATTAATTCTGGTCATTATTTTTGTTTTACTTATCGGATTAAAAGTTAAAGATGAAAGCTGGTGGCAAATTCTATTGGTACCATTTCTGATATTAATTGCGGGAATAAGTATTAGTTATTATGTGTTTACCAGCCATCTGCAACAAACCAAATCCAAGGAAAAGCTCCGATTTTATTCAGAATGTCAATTTATTCAAAACCAGATTCAGCAAGAAATGAATGTGGTCATCCAGGAAATTAGAAGTTTGAAAAAATTCCATGAATTAAATTCTGAAGAAGGCAACACCATGATTCGCGAGCTATGGGATTATTTCGGACAACAACAAAAGGGCATCCAATCCATTTTTTTACTAAAAAAAGAATTTCTTGTTGATTCGGATAAAACTTATTCCTTTCAGCCTCTGTTAGGTTTCGACACAGCAACCAAAGAAAAGAATACTGAGTTGCATTTTTCAGGGCTTCAGGCATTAAAAAAGGCCTCCAAATCCGGGCAAGCAACATTATTTGAGAACGACAACTTTATGGGGCACCACCCTCTATCCGAAAGCTTTAGCATTGTCATTCCAATAGACAACCCAAATTCAGGAAATGCGCAACACACTGCTTTTCTGTTAGGTAATTTTGACACTCATAGAATATTAGAAAAAGTATCCAATCAGGTTGGTATCAACAAAAACATCCTCATCATTTTTTCCGGGGATGAATCAGCGTCAAACAAAGCGCACATTGATGGTGAAACCTTATCAATTTCGAACAAAATACGATTGGCCGACCGGGTCATCGATATTGAATATCAACTTGAATATGCACCCAAGATTTCAAACATAACCGAACGGTATGCCATTCTGATAATCGGTATCATGATTTCCATCTTTATCAGTGTTTTTGTTTTTCGGATTCTGAAAGACAAGACCAAAGAGCTCAGAGAACTAAACCAGGTACTGGTACAAAACCATAAAGATCTAATGACTAAGAACAGTGAACTTGAACAATTCACCTATATAGCATCTCACGATCTGCAACAACCCTTGGTAACTATCTACAATTTCTCCTCACTTCTTCAGGAAGATTATCAGGACAAGCTGGATGACACAGCCATGAACTATGTCAATCTGATTAATAACTCGACCACCCGCATGATCGATCTGGTTAAAACCCTTTTGGTTTTTTCCAGAACCGGACGCAATAAAGAATTAAAACAGGTAAACACCAATGATCTGGTAAACGATGTACTCAGCGATATGAGAAGTTTGATAGAAAGCAGTAAATCTGAAATCATCGCAGCAGACTTACCAATAATGAATGCCTATCCAACGGAGCTTCGGCTGTTGTTTCAAAACCTGATTAGTAATGCGATCAAATTCCAAAAAGAAAACAACACCCCACGAATTGAGATCAACTATTTCAAAACAAAAGTATTCTGGCATTTTTCTGTAAGAGATAATGGCATTGGGATTAAAGAAGCGGATCGCGAACGTGTTTTCAATTTCTTCCAGCAACTTCACAAAAAGAGTGAATATCACGGTACAGGTATTGGTTTAGGGCACTGTAAAAAAATCGTTGACATGCATAAAGGAAGTATTTGGGTTGAATCGAAAGAAGATGAAGGAAGTACGTTTTGGTTCACCATAAAAAGGGAATTACGATAGCTCCCTACAAAAGATCAAACTGTGTGAAAAGCAATTTTCATACGCATAATGTAAAGTAAAACACAGGATGAAATAAACAATTGTAATATTCAAGCAAAATAAACAGGTTCTTCCCACCAGGAAAGGACTCATAATTCAAAAAATATTCCTAAGATTGCAGATCAGAATTATTTGATCCTCTCAGGAGAAATAGTGACGTAATGAAAATGATTCAAATACGAATTCAAAAAAAATATTCTTTTATGAAGCAAACAATAAAGTTCAGCCTACTATTCTTAATCATGATTTCATCCTTTGCATCCTTTTCACAAAAGCAAACAAAAAAAAGACCGCCCCTGGAGAAAGGGACAATCACGTTGACGGTAGTAGTTGAAGGTATCACCAAACAAGAAGGCACTTTATTAATCAATATATTCAATACTGCAGAAAACTTCCCACGAAGAAAAGGCACCATCAAAAGAGCATCTGTAGGCGTAGATACAACAACAATAACGCAAACATTTAAAAATTTACCAGAAGGTGATTACGCGATAATGACCATGCATGATGTAAACTCAGATAAAAAGATGAATAAAAATGCAATTGGCTTTCCAGATGAACCGTATGGATTCTCGAACAATATCAAGCCCACATTTTCGATTCCATCTTTCGATGAAGCCAAGTTTACGCTAAAAGGCGATCAAAAAATAACCATTGAGCTCATTAATTAATGAACACTTGAATCCTGGTCTCATTGTTCTAACAGGAGACATTACTCAACAGTTTATTTGATAGCAGGAGGAACCAATACCATAGAGTGGTATTAATTAAAGACTCATCACTCTTTCAAGGAAATCATCTTTGATAAATCAAAAAGGAGGCATGACCAGCACAAGCAGGAAAAGACAAGGTGTTCCGGATATTATAAAAGGTATTGCTGTGTTGTTGATGATACAGGTACATTTAATGGAACTCTTCTCCACTCCAGCAATATCCAGCAGCATGGTTGGTAAGATCAGTCTTTTTTTAGGAGGGCCACTGGCGGCTCCAGCTTTCATGCTTATAATGGGCTATTATTGTTCATTTAAAAAAGGAATAGCTTCGGTAATCATAAGAGGAATTAAGCTAATAGGGCTTGGAATAATTTTAAATCTGATGCTTAACACGCACGTGTTGATTGCCATTTATAATAACAAATTCAATCTAAATCCATGGGAGTATGTATGGGGCGTGGATATTCTGTTTTTAGCCGGGCTCAGTCTAATATTCATTGCATTACTACATATGGTTTTCAAAAGCAAATGGGGATTGTATTTAATTTCAGCCCTGGCAATCATCATAATTTCACCCACAATTCAGGATATCTTTATCAGTGAAGGCAAAGTAAAATACCTGTTGGCGTATTTTGGAGGAAAATATTCCTGGTCGTATTTTGCATTCTTTCCATGGGTGGTTTATCCGGTAGTTGGTTATGGTTTCAAGCTTCTTTATCAAAAGTATGGCAATTTCCGACCCGACAAGAAGATAGAATGGGGAATAATTGGCATATTATCCATTCTGATGCTTGCATCGATAAAATGGGCCGTCGGAATTTCCTCAAACCTTGATCAATATTATCATCATGAATGGTTGTTCTTTTTGTGGGTAATCGCATGCATTGCATATTTCACATTAATCATAAAGAGACTTGACCTGAAATGGGGAAATTTATTTATTATTGATTTTATTAAATGGATCGGAATCAATGTAACCGCTTTTTATTTTGTTCAATGGATCATAATAGGAAATATAGCAACAGCAATTTACAAAACCCAAAACCTGGGACAAGTAGTACTGTGGTATTTTGGTATTGTTGCCACTTGTATTTTGCTTATTCGCTTTGTTCTGAACAAGCCAATACAGCGGCATTATCCGGCAAGATCAGGGCACAATACTCGTTCACAATAGCGTCCATTATGTAAGTCATCATTTTCACTTCATACATACTAGCAATTACAGGAAACTTCAAACCAATTTCCTACATTTGTGTTAATAGAACTAATAAATAAAATAAAGAGAGATGTTAGAAATAGATGTGTTTTTTGAAGGCGGGAAAAAAGTAAGTGCGAATATCAACGGAAGTACAATTCCTACCGATCAGCCCGTACAGGCTGGAGGAGATGGAAGTGCACCAACACCATTCGATTTATTTATGGCTTCTATCGGTACCTGTGCGGGAGTATATGTTAAAGGCTTTTGCGACAGCCGTGGGATATCAACCGATGGTATCCGTATTAAGCAAAAGATGAATTTTGATCAAGCCAGCCGTTTATTCAACAAGATTGATCTGGAAATTCAGCTTCCGGCCGATTTTCCTGAAAAATACAAGGATGCCGTTATCAGTGCAGCCGGAATGTGTGCCGTTAAAAAGCACCTGAATAATCCACCGGAGATTGAAGTATCGACAGTTACTGTTTAGATACCAAAAAGAAGAGTCCACTAATTACACCAATTAACACGAAAATAATTTGTAAAAATTCGTGTAATTCGTGGACTATATTCTACGTTTTTTACTTTGAACTATTCTTTCCAATCCTCCAAATCTGAGTTTTTACTATTTTTAGTTCAAAAAAATAATGAGAATACTAATCCCAATCCTACTTCTTGCAATACTGGCATCATGCACGAATAAGCAATCCTTGCCCAAAGTAGAAATCCAAACACAATCAGGTAGTATTGTAATTGAGCTTGATACCATCAATGCACCCATTACAGCAAAGAATTTTATCAGAATCGTTGAGCAGGGTGTTATCGATCAATCTACTTTTTACCGGGTAGTTCGTCAGGATAATCAGCCTCAGAGTAAAAATAAGATTGAAGTTATTCAGGGAGGATTATTTCACGATTCCATAATCGATCAGTACCCAACAATAGCTCACGAAACCACGGCTCAAACGGGTATCAAACATCTTGATGGCGTAATATCCATGGCACGATATGAACCCGGTACAGCTTCCACCGAATTTTTTATTTGTGTGGGTGATCAACCAGCCTTAGATTTTGGTGGAGGAAGAAATAGTGACAGTCAGGGCTTCGCGGCCTTTGGTCGTGTTGTTAAAGGAATGGATGTGGCACGAAAGATTCAGCAAATGAAAGACAAAGACCAGCTTCTGATTCAACCCCTTATAATCCAAAAAGCTATTATGAAATAGTGGCACTTGTAATAATGACCACGAATTATGCTAATTAAACGAATTAATTTGCGGTCATTATATTGAACTCTGAAGAATGAAACAGGTATATGTAATGGTAGTTACGGCGCCTATGCGCGGCCACCGGTCGTGGAGAAAAACATTTATCACAACATAGTTTAACAAGGGAAACGAAAAGTAGTAAAAAAGGAACATCGATTTTTATTCAACAATCAACCAGCGACTTTAGGCGCTGATTGTCCCCTCCAAATTTATACTCATTCTAAGCACTTTCAGTAAACTGATGTCGAACGAATTGCCGACATTTGCGCCGGTTTTAAGGTTGGACAAGTTAGTTAGCAGAAAGCATATGCGTAAGGATGTAATTGTCGTTGGTTTGGCATTATTTGCCATCTTTTTTGGTGCAGGAAATTTAATCTTCCCTCCCCTATTGGGATTAATGAGCGGCGAAAACTGGCTCGCAGGAACTATTGGATTTCTTTTGAGTGATACGACTTTAGCTTTACTGGGGATTGTTGCAGTAGCAATTGTTCCAGGAGGCTTTGATGGGCTGGGCAATAAAGTAGGACCTATTTTCAGTAAGATCCTTGGTGCTACCATTATGCTAACTCTGGGGCCACTTTTAGCACTTCCCCGTACAGGAGCGGTTACGCATGAAATGGGAATTCTTCCGTTAATTTCTTCAGTTCCTTTATGGATAACAACCGGAATATATTTTATCGGAAGCATGCTTTTTGTTTTTGACGAAAGAGGTGTGATGGATAAAATCGGCAAATGGTTAACTCCAGCATTACTACTTTCTCTCCTTGCAATTATCATTACAGGTATAATTTCACCAATTGCCAGTGTGGAAGCAGCAACGGTACAATCCGTTTTTGGTACAGGTTTTATCGATGGATATCAAACCGTCGATGGCATTTGTTCAATTCTTTTTGCCCGTATTATCATCAATACCCTGGAAGAAAAAGGGTATGTAAAGCGAAAAGACAAAGTAAAAATGACCATCATGGCAGGGATCATCGCCATGGGATTGATTTCATTGGTTTATACCGGTTTAATTTATCTGGGTGCTACTTCTGCAGGAATAGCTCCTGCTGATGTGAGCAGAACGGGTTTATTTGTACTGATTGTAAACAGCCTGCTTGGTACCTCGGGAACAGTTGTGATAAGTATAGCTGTAATCCTGGCTTGTTTTACAACTGCAATCGGACTTACAGCCACTTCAGGTTCCTATTTCCAACATATCTCCAACGGAAAACTATCGTATAAATTCACCGTTGTAGCTGTAACACTAATTTCATTGTTAATTGCCAATTTGGGCGTCGATAACATCGTTCGTTTCTCAGGCCCGGTACTTATGATGTTGTACCCTCCGGTGATTATGTTAATTCTTTCGGCTTTGATCGATCGTTTTGAATTCTCACGAGTGTATTACCGAACGGCTGTATACACAGCGTTGGTGATGAGTACACCGGCAATGCTTTCAGCTTTTGGCATGAATCTGAGTGTGGTTACTGAAGCTTTGGCAGAATTGCCACTGGCGCATTATGAATTAGGTTGGTTGATTCCTTCCTTTGGTTTAGGCCTACTTGCAGAGACCACTTATCGTATATTATTTCGTCCAAAGCAAATGAAGCTCAGCACAAATTAATCCAGTTACAGAAGAAGAACAATACAGGTAAAATAAAATGGTTCAGTTTTCCATAACAATTGTTTCTGGACGATTTACACCTGTTTACATTTCGGATGTAGGCTAAAAAACACAATTTAATTGGTCAAGCATCTGAGTCCATACTTATATTTGACAAAAGAATAATTAATACCCGCTGATTCTCAAGAAAAGCATAGCCATAATCATAGCATAGATAATAAGTCAGATTATTGGGAGATTTAAATATGTGTGTGAAATATTTAAAATTAAATCCTTTTTCTTCGAGCAAATATTGTTTCAAAGTAGTTCTTCCGTAGGGGCTGAAAAACTTTAGCAAAGCCCTGTTTCGGCGCAAAACGCTATTAATATGTTTAATAAGCTCTTCTTCCTTACTCATATTGGTACGATGGTAAAGATTTTTGCAATAAGCATCACAAAATTTTTTATCCGATCTTCCATGCAGCACACTGTTACAATATAAGCAAACCTTCTTCATTGTATACCCGTTTTGATTTTTAGACGCCTATATACGCTTATTATCGTTTATTAACACGTATATAAAATTAACATTAATTATATTAGGGGTTGCCCTCAACTTCAATTATTTATTAAAATAGAATAAGAAGGCATGAAAAAATCGATTATTTACTTAAACTATTCGACCGATACGCAAAAGCATTGGATCAGGTTGTATTTCAAGAAGAATCGGGTTATAATCGAACGCATCCGAAATAATGATTGGATAAAGTGGATTCCGGAACAAAGAGCATATTGTGTAAACAACACCAAAAATGCAATAGCCTTAATCAGGGAAGTTTTTTCAGATATTTGTTATGTAAACAAGCGATATCTTGAAGCCCACATACCATTACATTCTCAACAGATTATTGTTGGAAAAGAGACTTTTTTTAATGGAGCATTGGAGAAGCAGGCCAAGCTTGGTACTGTTACATTAATACCCTTGAAGTCGGAAAACGAACGGTGGGTGGTCATTCTTTATAAATATAGCAGAACGATCAGGCAAGTCCTGGAAAGGTGTTTATATTGTGAATACAACTCAAAGGTAAAAGAATGGGTCATTGCACCACAGAAGAGTACGTTAAAAGGATTTATAACTCAAATGCACACACACCTCAAAATATGCATTTCAAAAGACTTACAAATCAAAGACCTGGATATTAAGGCAATTTTATTACAACAGAATTACAAAAAAAAAACGGATTATAAACCCTGTCCTCCTTCCCTGTTAAAGACAATGTATTTGAGAAACAACAGTGAAAACACCATTAAAATCTATTACCATTTCTTTTTACGATTCATCAATACATATAAATCCAGTAGCATTGATGAAATCAACCAATTCACTTCAGAGGCAATCAATCATTACCATGATTTGATGTTTCAGACCGGAACCATGTCTCACACAGCACTTCATCAATCGATTAATGCTATTAAATATTACTTCAACCATGTTTTGGGCAAGGAGATAAATTTCACGAGTATCATACGACCCAAAAAACCTAAAACATTACCTAGAGTATGGACTAAAGATGAGATTAAGAGAATTATAAAATCCTTCGATAATAAAAAACATAAGGCGATTATCTCAGTATTGTATTGCAGTGGAATTCGAATTAGCGAGTTAATCAACCTTAAGATTAAAGATATTATATCAGATCAAAAACTCATTTTTGTAAAAGGAGGAAAAGGCAAAAAAGACCGCTATACTATTTTAGCAGATGCAACGATACAACACCTCAGGGAATATTATTTAGAATACAAACCCAAAGACTACCTATTTGAGGGCATGTATGGAGGCGCCTATTCCCCCGAAAGTGTTCGCAAATTTCTTGATAAAGCGATTGTTAAAGCAAAGGTTCTAATGAATGGTACTCCTCATGATTTTCGTCATTCGTTCGCTACTCATTTATTGGAAGCAGGTGTCGATCTGAGATATATTCAGGAATTATTAGGACACACTTCTTCAAAAACAACCGAGATTTACACACGTGTTTGCAATCGTGATTTCACAGGCATCAACAATCCTTTAGATTCGCTTGATATTTAATCATATTTTTATATATTTGATGATGGATAACACAACCACTTGCATAGCTTCTGTTTTTTTGTTGAATTTACACTCCTTGTGTTTTCAGGGATCACAATTATTCAAAACCAGAACCATAACGGATATATAGCAAACAGGGATTGGGTTATCCATAAGTTGTGCCATATAAGATGAGAGACCTGATAACACATATCGTTTTGATTCATGTTCACGGACAACAGGATAAGTATCGATTGGATTTTAAAACAGAAATACCAATAACTGATATATATGAACGATTAAAGCCTAAAGGATACAAAATTTTTCAATTAATCTTAGATGATAACCTATATGTAATGCCCCAATCTGAATTGATAAAACATGAGATTGAATTTGATAAACTGGTGAGGATTAAGAAGACTTGGTTCGGATTTGGAAGAAAAACTGTTACTGATATATTAATTTATCCACAAGCAGATTTTTACTATCCCTATGAGTTTGGAACTTATACGTATTTGTTTTCAAAACAGGATTATTCAAAAGAACAATTCAGTGATTGGTTATCAAAGCAATTCCCTAAAGGATGGTCGGATTTAGATGACACTTATGCTGGACTCAACACAGAGACTGTTGAAATGTTAAATGCTCAAGATTTTTTATTGATTACAAACCACGACTATCAAACTGAATTTGGAATTATCGGAAACAAATCAATTATTGAGAACATTTTAAACACATTTCGAAAAATGGATTTAACTGAATATAAAGAAAAAATATATCGACATAACTAATTACATGGCACAACCCAAGCTAAAATGCAAGCGGGGGCGTGTAATGCACTTTAAACGAACGAATAATTAACAAACATAAACGGGAAAGCCAATATGGTTGGGAGTTTGATCCCGCCTGCACTTAGCTAAATCGTTCTAGCACATGCGCAAAGACAATTATAGAGAATACGCGGAGTAACAAAGCAAAGAATGCCGCATTAAATCACACTAACATATATTTTAATTAGGCATAGACACATGACTAATTATTATTAAATTAGTTGCTTCGATTTAGCGACTTGTACATTGATGTGAAAAGCCCTGATCCAATCTGAGTAAAATGGATTAATAACTGCATTCGATCATGGGTTCGCGGGGACATCATTTTTGATCGGTTTTTTCCGGATCAGTTTATTAAAGGATTGGTTTTGGCTAAACTTGAACTCTGAATATATACGGTTTCAATCCCATTTGTTTGACACGAGTGAATCACGCACGTGCTACAACAAAAGCT
>PPCM01000289.1_pt1 | contig 58817 bp, 57 predicted proteins | sample 1555541 | NCBI WGS metagenome assembly PPCM01 (sample SAMN05284479, study PRJNA326546) | Marine sediment metagenome, whole genome shotgun sequencing project. | isolation source: marine sediment | place: Germany: Wadden Sea | collected 2012-09-05 | reverse complement strand
CTCCGCATCACCGACTCCAGCCTGCTCGACGAATGGCAGACCCTCAAAGACCCCGAATTTGTCCCCACAGAGACCGAGTCCGCCACGCCCCAGCGCCCAACCGACATCACCCGAGACGAAGCCAGCTTCACCCGTCTCGTGCGCAGTGAAGTCTTCCGCTTCATCCGTATGGTGGCCAACCAGCAATTCGACGAGCTCGGCGAGCACTTCGACCTGACCGTCATGCTCCCCGGCGAGAAATGGCCACACATCGCCCTCGGTCGACAAGTCGCCGAGTATTTGGAAACCCACGAATGGATCCGCCTCGACCCCGCCGCCCGCAATCAAGCCCACACCCGCATCACGAAAACCGACGATCACGCCCGCCTCGTGATCGAGCAAACCCTCATCGACCCCGACGAAACGAACGACCACCAGTTCGTCTTCGAACTCCCCCTCGCCCCCGCCAAAGCCAGCGGCGAGATCCAGCTGATCCCTCTCCGCTTCGAAGCCATCGCCGTTCGGCTTTGAATTTCCAGCGCAAGCCTCTACCCGACACACATGCCCCAAAACGCCACCACTCAACTCATCGATCGCCTGCAACGTGCGGGCGAAGCGACTGGTTTTGCAGTCGAAGCCTTCGGCCAGATCAACGACCGACCGCTCCTGGGCATGACCCGCGCAACGAGCCAGCCCAGCGCCGACACCCGCCACATCTACCTCTCCGCCGGTATCCACGGCGATGAACCGGCCGGCCCGCAAGCCCTACTCGAACTCTTGGAGGAAGACGCCCTGCCCCGTGCGCACCATTATTACATCTGCCCCCTCTTGAATCCCCACGGCCTCGCCCACGGCACCCGCGAAAACGCCGCCGGCGTCGACCTCAACCGCGACTACCGCGACTTCGCCTCCGAAGAGATCCGCGCCCACGCCCGCTGGATCGAGCGCCACATTTCGCAGCTCGACTGCGCGATCCACCTCCACGAAGACTGGGAGAGCCGAGGCTTCTACCTCTACGAGCTCAATTTTAGTAACCAGCCCGGCTACGCCGACCGCATCCTCGCCGCCACCGCGAAATACCTCCCCACCGAAACCGCCACCGAGATCGACGGCACCGCCGCCCGCGACGGCGTCATCCGCCCCGAGACCCTCCCCGAAATCGAGGAAGGCCACCCCGAAGCCATCTACTTCCAACAAAAATTCGGCGGCCTCAACTACACCCTGGAAACCCCGTCCTCGCGAGACTTCCGCAAGCGCGTCGAGGCGCTCAAGGCAGCCGTGCACGCATGCCTATAGGCTCGCATACATGCCTGCCGCTGAGCGATAAAAAGCCCTTCTATAACTCATGCCATCGAGCACACAGCTCAGTCCTCCTCCGACGACAGATCTGCTTTACAGATTGAGATCGTAGCGTGCGCTGCGACCCGCTCCAACCGGCAACAAGGCTCCCTGGGCGACCAAATCCTGCAAATCACGTGTCGCCGTCGCTTTAGACACCTCCGTAAGATTTTTGTATTTCCGGGCGTTGATGCCGCCCTCAAAACCATCCGGGCCAGCCTCCAATATCCGCCTGACGACTTTAGCCTGCCGCTCATTCAACACATCGCGAAAACGGTCGAAGAACTGTGTCTTCTTTAGGACAAAGTCCACCCAGGTTTCCGTCAGCGCCTGCGCTTCCACAATCGTTCCCACGAAGTAGCGTATCCATTCAGTCACTTCGTTCGAACGTTGTGCCTCTTTCAGCGCATCGTAGTAGTCGGTGCGTTTCCCCTCGATCGCACGCGAAAGACTCAGCAGAACCGGACGCCCCAAGCCCTCCGAGAGCGCTTTCTCCGAGAGCGCACGCCCGATCCGGCCATTCCCATCCTCGAAAGGATGAATACTCTCAAAATACAAGTGAGCCAAGGCTGAACGCACAGGCCCCTGTTTGATCTCGTTGCGGCTGGCATTGAACCAGGCGATAAACTGAAGCATTTCCTGCGGCACTGCAGACGACGGCGGGGCTTCAAAATGCACCACCGGTTCACCAATCCGCGGTGAAATAACCTGCGTCGGCGAATCGTGCGAACGCCAGCAGCCCACCGCCGACAAACTGCCACCTTGAAACAGTGTGGCGTGCCAGCCGAACAACAAAGCTTCATCCAACAGCACATCCCACCCCTCACGGACTTGCACAGCTAGCTCCGCCGCTCCGGCCGACTTTTTATCACGCACTGGTTCCGGCTGCGTATTCAAGCCCAACTGATTTCTCACCGAAGAGGCCACATCAGGCCGGCTCAAATGCTCGCCCTCGATCTCCGAAGTCTTGATCGCCTCAGCGATCAGCACATCCGCCACCGCCTCATTCCGCGTCGATTCAGGTAAGGCTCGCAGGAGCCCACCCACCTGCCCGGCCTTGTCCGCAAACGCCAGCAAGTCCCCCTCGATCCGAGTCAGATCAAAACGAAATTGGGGCCAATCCGCCTGCTGCCAATTATACAACATGAGCCGAATATACGCCCTAATCGGCTCATGTAAACCATAATTTATGAGCCGATTAAGCACTCTAATCGGCTCATCGTTGAGGAAAAGAGTATCCGCCCTCCGAACTCGTTCCGCCGAATCCGCTTTCCAATGATTAAAGCCATCCGTTCGGCTGATTAACTACGAGCCTTCCGCAGCAATTCACCCACAGCATCCATCTTCGCCTGCGTTGACGCATCCACATCAACATCTTCGACAACAGCGCCGCCAGCCTTCAAATCGAAAGGGATACTCCGCGTTTGCACGATCTTGTTGAGATAGAGCCGAATCGCCGTCGGCATATCCAAACCAATTTCCCCAAGAACCGAGTCAGCATCAGCTCGCAGCTCATCAGGCACCCTAACTTGCAGTGTTTTCATAGCGTATTGTATTTATAATGTAATGAATCTGCAATGATTTCGCACTTTATCAATCCCAAGAAGATCCTCGAAGAACCGCGAAGCGATCTCTCCATGACCACGGAAGTGAAAAAGGGACAGGCACTTTTAAAGTCCTCTTTTAAAGTCCTCCCTCACAAGTAAGTCCATCGGCGCAGTAACCATTCCAACGGCCCCATCCTGAAGCGACGGAGCCACTGCATACTGCCCCACATCTGGAGGGCAAAAAAGGCGAGGACGATCACAACTTGCCCAGCCGGCCCCACTCGTCCGTAGAGGCCGAATCCATAACCATAGAAGAGCAGACCCGCGAACGCGGATTGAAGCAGATAATTGGTCAGCGCCATACGACCGGCCGCCACGAGTCCCTCTCGAAAGCGACGTCCCGCCGAGGAGAAAAACAGCCGCCGCAAGGCACAAAAATACACCAGCCCCAGTGCCGGCCCACCCACCATAAATCCAAACATAAAGGAGACATAATTCGCCGATGTCGGGGAGCCGAACACAGCGCAGACATAGACCAGCTTGCCGAACACGGCAGGCAGGAGGACTAGACACAGCAGCTTCCGGAAGAAAGCATCCTGCGCCGTATCCAGCAGGAAACGGCCATGCTGCGCCAACATCTGCCCGATCAACATATAGCCCAAGGCCGTCGGCAGCGTGAAAACGAAGAGCGAAAAGTTATAGTTGAACTCCGCCCAACGCGCCTCCGCCACTATTCCGGAATCCCCACTCCGATACCCCTCCAGCAGATAAGCGATCCACTCCGCGAGTTCGGCCTGATACGCAGCCGCCCAATCCCCCGAAACATCCATCACCATCTCCGGCAGCAGGAGCAGACCGGCGAAGAGCAAAGTCGGCCCGGCGATGAGCAACCCCGCCCAAATCATCTGCGTGCGCAGGCGCCGCTCCCGAAACAAAGGCAGAAAGGCTCCCACCAACGCGTAGGCCATCAAGACATCCCCCCACCACAGAAGGGCCACATGCAAGAAACCGAAGCCCCCGATCAGCAACAATCGCCGATAGTAAGCCCCAAAACTCAGCCGAACCCCTCCCATCATCATCGAAAAACCCGCCCCGAAGAGCATGGCGAAAAGAAAAAAGAAAGCCCCGTCCCCGAGCCAATGACGCAGTACCGAGATTCCGTAGTTGATGGATCCGTCCCACAAGGCATCCATCCCATACGCCATCGAAGGCGCCGACATCCCGCCGATGTTGATCAGAAAGATCCCCATCAAGGCCAACCCTCTGAGCCCATCCATAAAAACCAGCCGCTCCCCCGCCTGAATCGGCTCCCTCCTCCGTGTCATCTCCATCCGTCAGCTATGTCTCTGCCGATCGGGAAACTCCAGAATATATAGCAAGCTTTGGCGAATATTCAGCATGGCTTCTCAACATAAAATACTCGAATCGTGGGATGGTTTCCGTAGCGCGACGCTTCAGCGAGCGTCTCTCGCATAGGATTGAAAGCGGGTAATAGAAGAGGGACAGGCACTTTGAGATCCTTTTATCGGAGACAGGGCGTCCCGCCCTGTGCAAAGCGTAATAAATAGCTGCGTATTTTAAGAGCCGAAGAAACTATCGTCAAAAAAGTGATCTTCTAGTTTGATCTTAAAACGCTCGCGGAAACAATCCGCTACGTTTTGCGCACCAAGAAATATTGCCGATTTTGCAACCGCTCCCTTGAGCCGGAGGCCACCCATTGCCCTGCCTGCAATCAAACCCAAGGCCGCACAAAGGAAGCCGTCGCCCTGACTATAATGCTGCTGATCGTCAGCATCGTTATTTATTGGCAACTGTTTGACGAGGCTGCCCCAGCATCAGCATCCGAAGTTCCGACATCTCATAATCATAGCACACAAACCGACACGCCGACCCCCATCCAAGCCAATCCTTCTCTGCCTCAATCACCGACACGCCCCACCATTCAGCAGACGCGAAGCAAGAGTCCATCAACCCACCGCTCAAGCACCTCGACACCCAGCCAAGCCATCAGCTACCAAGGCACCGCCTTTCAACAACCAGTCGGCGACTTCCCCTACTACACCGTCGAGAAGAAATGGAACTCGCAGCGCAAAGAATACGAGTTTTGGCGCAGGGGAATGTATGGCAGCGAAATCCCTCTGAGAATCGACGCCCGCCGCTACTTCCTTTCCGAAAATCAAAGCGACTACCCCGAACCCGCCAGCGGATGCGCTCCCACGGCACTGCTCAACCTCTACATTTGGTACAGCAAGTTCGGATTGCTCAAAGAGTCCATACACCACTCGAATCCGGAGACCTACAAACAGCTCAAGTTCCAAGAGATCGACCGCAAGCTCCTAAATATTCAGCGCGCCTCACGCGCCCGCAATGGCGGCACCAACACCCTCGCCGCCATCGTCGCGATGGATGAGCTTGTGCAAGAATTCACGCGCAGCCCAACACGTCTGCACTTCGATATCAAAAAGCCACCCTTAGACAAACAAGACTTCATCAACCTCAGCCAAGGCTACCGCGCCGGCATCCTCTCCGTGCGCCCCAAGGATCCGAGCACTGGCCGACTCATGGGCAATCACGCCGTCCTCTGCATCCGCGGCGACACCTCCGGCATGATCACCATAGCCAACTGGGGCGAATTCTCCCACGGTTCCCTCGTCCAGCGCCCCGACGGCCAATGGTTTGTCCCCAAAGATGCCTCGGAGCATGAACTACGCATCAATAGCCTGACGACTTTGATCCCGTTTGTGCCGAGGAATGGGACATAGCGCGAATTATGGCACAAAAACTTGCCCCCACTCGTCCATAACCGACCCATCCGACAAGCGGATGACTTTGCAGATCACGTCTTCGATTCCCATTGCATCATCGAAATCACGCTCACCGCTCAAGCACTGTCGCTGGCGCTCAAGAAAATCGTCTAATATTTCGGACTGCGCTTCGGCCTTTGTCCCGTAAACGACCCATTTTCCTGCTTCATCTCGCCACACTGGCACCATTCCTTCGCATATGGTATCGATGAAGATGCAATAACCGTGTTCTGCCATGAAAATCATCCTGGTATTTCTGGTCGCCGTGTCTAGCTTGAGATCACTTCTCTCACGAAATGTCTCAACTGAATGCCTACTACTCCGCACCGCTCGCGCAGTTTCTGAATACCTCAGATCACGAGATTTTGGGCACCATGACGCATAATGGGAATTTCTCGTTGGAACTTGCCCAAAGAAATGCCTGGGAATCGGAGATAGAAATTCTCAAAGATCAACTAGCCGAGTTTGAAGGCTATCTCTTTCTCGAATTTGAAGTGCCTAGACTGGGAAGTCGCATCGATGCCGTTCTCGCCCTCGGTCACCTTCTTTTCATTCTAGAATTCAAGGTTGGCGAAAGCGTCATCCATCGAAGCGACCTCAACCAAGCATGGGACTATGCCCTCGACCTGAAGAATTTCCACGAAGGTAGTCATCACCTGAATATCGTACCCGTTCTGATAGCAACGAACAGTGAGCAGACTTCGGTCTTTGCATTTGAACATCACCGCGATGGTGTGCTCCGCCCAATTGCAATCTCAGCGAAAGGTATCACCGCATTTATTGGATCAGCGCTAAAAGCGTTTGAAGGAAGTGCCTTCTCGGCTGAAGCATGGGCCCGGTCCATCTACAAACCAACTCCAACAATCATTGAAGCGGCGCAACGGCTCTTTGCTGAGAATTCCGTCGATGCGATTACTCGAAGCGACGCGGGAAAACAAAATCTTGCTGTGACCGCTAAATCCGTCGAACAGCTCGTAGCAGAGGCGGAGGTCCAAAAGAAAAAGGTCATCATCTTCGTCACCGGAGTGCCGGGAGCTGGTAAAACGTTGGTCGGCCTAACGATCGCGACAAACAAGCGTGGCGAGGGTGCTAGTCACGCTGTTTTTCTATCTGGCAACGGGCCACTTGTTGAAGTGCTCAACGAAGCACTCACGCAGGATGAATACGAGCGAACGAAGAACCAGATTCCGAAGCCGCGGAAAGGCGATATCCGGCAAAAGGTAAAAGCCTTCATCCAGAACATCCATCATTTCAGAGACGACGGCATACGAAACTCTGCTGCGCCGAGCGATCACGTTGTAATCTTCGACGAAGCGCAACGTGCTTGGAACAAGAAAATGACCTCGGACTTCATGCAGCGGAAAAAGGGGCAGAAGAATTTCGATTTTTCGGAGCCAGAGTTTCTAATTTCCTACATGAACCGTCGTGATGATTGGGCAGCAGTCATCTGCCTCGTCGGCGGAGGTCAGGAAATTAACCGAGGTGAGGCCGGCATATCGGCTTGGCTCGATGCCGTCCGAGAAAAATTCAGCGACTGGGAAGTTTACTTGTCGGACTCGCTCACCGACAAAGAATACGCTGCAGGGAATGCAATCGCCCATCTAAAAGGGGTCTCCAAAGTTCGTTACGACTCTGACTTACACCTAAAGACGTCAATACGTTCCTTTCGATCTGAAAACGTTTCAAACTTTGTTAAGGCCTTGCTCGATCGTGAAATCAGTTTAGCACAGGAGCATTTAGCGGCGCTTCGCGAAAAGTTCCCGATCTACATCACCCGCGATCTAGATGTCGCTAAGTCATGGATAAGGAAGCAAACCGGAGGCACAGAACGCTCTGGCATCATTGCGTCTTCAGGGGCTCAAAGACTCCGGCCGCACGCCATCGATGTTAGAATCCCCATCAACCCGTGTCATTGGTTCCTTAAGCCAGCCGATGATATCCGATCAAGCAACTTCATGGAAGAAGCCGCAACCGAGTTCCATGTTCAGGGACTAGAGCTCGACTGGGTCTGCATAAACTGGGATGCGGACCTGCGACTTGGCGCAGACGGATGGAACTACCATTCTTTCCGAGGAAACGGCTGGCAGAACGTGCACAATGAAGATAGGCGACGTTATCTGCTTAATTCTTATAGAGTCCTTTTGACGCGCGCACGGCAGGGAATGGTTATTTTTGTACCGAGTGGAGATCGCAATGATGCGACAAGACTTCCAGAATACTATGACACAACCTTCGACTACCTGACTGAGATTGGGTTATCCGTAGTTAATTAATACATTCGTGACATAAATCACCACCCACCATGCAACTCCCCAAGATTATCATAAGGGACAGGCACTTTGATGTTCACACTTAAATGCACCGGAGGCAGCTGCAGTTCGGCAGTGCTCAGGCCAGGAAAGCAGCCCATCCTTGGGGTTTGACTGGAACGCAAGCATCGGCCGCTCGTCGAGGCATCGATCTTCGAGGGCTTGCGAGGGACTGGCTCTTACAAGGTTTCTTACAAGGTTTTAATTAATGACGATCCACAGAGTCGATTGGATTTCGTGTTGATGAACAGAAACCAACGATTCAAAGTAGACGTATCATGAGCGACCTACCCAAACGCACAAAACTGGATGAACTAGAATTCGCCTTTGACATGTGCAGCGGCTCGGAAATGGGCGACGAGATACATGCCTATGCCTGCAAAAAGACGGGTGTGATTGTTTACGATGACGAGAGCGTCTCCGGCGAGCCTTGCCCGGTGGAGGACATTGATGATCACGAGGACTACGTGCATCTACCGGACAAGTATGATCTGGATCTGGGCACTCCACTGGTTTGGAAATTCGTCGGCGAGCAAATCCCCGGACTGGAACCGAAGGTTCGGGAGATCTTCAGTCGCCGAGGTGCCTACCGCCGCTGGAAAGATTTCTTAGAGCACAACGACCTGCTAGACGCGTGGTATACCTTCGAGAATGCGTCGACCCGCCAAGCACTTTTGGATTGGTGCGAGAGCGAGGGGATCCCAATTAACCTAAATAAATGAGTTGAACCGTTCCGCTACAAACGATTCCACTCACAGATCGCGGCTTTGATTTGAGGCCAGGTTCGACTTTGTAAACATACGGGGTCGGGGTCGGATTCGGCGTCTTCGAAATACGAGAGGGATTTTTCCACACTCCAGAGGTTGCTCTGAGGATACTTTTTTTGATGGAAGCCTAACAGCTCGTCTCGGCTGAAGTGCTGCATCAATTCGTATAGATCCCAAAAGTCTTTTTTACTTCCACGATTCGCAATCGCATTGAGCTTCATTGCCGCGATGTCTTCGACTGCCAGCAATCGAACTCCCTCGACTGCCTGAACTCCAACAACCATCGGATACTGATGCGCAATGCAGTCTAGCTTAATGCCATCGATCACACCAAAGATCGTATTGGCCTCCACGGTGAACTTAGACAACCCGCACTCTTTAGAAAGAAACTCGGACAACTTGATTGAATCAAATGGAGCGTCTGTGAAGAGATCGATATCCACCGAAATGCGATGCCCATATTGCAACGCTAAGGCCGTGCCACCTACCAAGTAAAATGGCTGCAACGGTGACACGGACATGAGTCGCAGCAAAGCATCGAACAATTCGGGACGTACTGCTTGAAGCTGCAAACTCATCGTGCCCAATTTTGCCCGCGTTGATAGGCTCGAAAGGCGTCGCAGGAAAGGCGAAACTGATTCGCGAAGAAATGGATGGTCTTTCGAGACAAGGAAGGTGCCTGCAATAACGCGTCGCGCACACGATCCTCTCCGTAATGGTGCCAGGCCAATCGCACTTCCTCGGAGTTCCCACGTTCCATGATCCGACAAATCAAAAATCCTGCGTGGTCTTCTGGATTCAGCGCCGAGCGATCCACATCCCAAAAAAGATGCGAAGACAGTTGAGAAACGAAATCAGTTGCCGACGACATAGGCATGAGTATGTGCGCATCGGCTATTATATCAAGTTTATCCATTTAGAGGGTTTTCTTAGGGACAGGCACTTTTATCTTTTTAGGGTTTTCTTAGGGACAGGCACTTTTATCTTTTTAGACCCCTCATCACCGCTAACAGTGCCCTGTATAGCTGAAAGCGGTTTTTATTACGTCAGAGTCAGCACCTCCAAACTCTCTCGGCGTCCTCCGCGAGCTCAGCGGTTAAATCCCGCACCAGCCAAGCTGGCGTCTGGATCCGCGTCCAGCCATGATTCGAATATCAGTCAAAGTCGTTCCGAGCCTTTGTAGGCTTCGATGACTTCGATTTCGACGACGCCTCTTAAAGCGAACTCGGGCTTGGCGAGGCATTGGCCTTCTTCGAAGAGCGGCCCCTCGCTGGCGTAGCGGGCGCGGCCTTTGAGCTGATAGGCGGCGAAGTCTTTAGCGAAGAAGAGAAAGTTCACGTCCTCACGACCGTTCTGGAGGTTGTCCAAGGTCTTGCCGAAGTGCACGTCGCCGATCAGCACGCGACCGTTCTCACGTAGCTCGCACAGGCTGACATAAATAGTATTGGGCACACCGGCGGCATCGACGGTGGTGAAGACCGCTACGGGATCGCGCTGTGCCCAGGCCTGCTGGATTTCTTCGGGAAGCGTTTGCATGGTAGCCACAACTGCCGCCAGTAAGCCTAAGCTTCAAGCGTAGTCTGTCAGCCGCCCAATGACAGCAGTCGCGATTATAGTGTGGAGAAGGAAATTTTACATAGCCCGTAGAGAAATGTTACAAATGCACGGCCACCGATTCGTCACATTGACTTGAGCTGCAAGTTGTTGCTAGATTTCACCCCCATCCCCAATAGTCCATGTGACAGAAACCATACAACGATTATGAGCACTCCATTGACAGATCTAGCCGGCATCGGCCCCTCCACCGCGGCTCTCCTTTCCGAACACGGGTTTCAAACAGTCAAAGACATCGCATCTACGGATGTAGAATCACTGTGCGCCGTCCCGGGCTTCGGCCCGATCAAAGCGAAAGCGACCATCGCCGCCGCAGCTGCGGTGGCCACTCCCCAAAAATCGAAAGCCAAGAAGGCCAAGAAGCCTAAGAAAAAGAAAGGCTCGGCTAAATCGAAGAAGGGTGCGAAGTCCGGCAAGAAGGAGAAAAAGTCGGACAAGAAAAGCAAATCGAAGGGCAAGTCCAAGAAGTCGGACAAAAAGAAGAAAAAGAAAAAGTAGTTGGGGTGCGAGTCTGCGTGTGTGCGCATCGACGTCTGAATCAAGCATCGACAATTGAGAGTGGCGGTGGATCATTCATTCACAATGAAACCTCCGGTAGAGTTTAGTTACGGCAAACAGTCTGAATCGGCAGAGGATTACCGTAAGGATTGCTTGAAGCTGAGCCCGAGTGAAAGGCTGGCTTGCATCCAGAAACTACGTATCGCATTTTGGGGCGATGCAGCAGCTACCGGACGACTTCAGAGATCTGCTCTCTCTTTTAAACGAGCACAAGGTTAACTACCTTATCGTCGGAGGTTGGGCACTGGGCGTCCACGGCTATGTCCGCGCGACGGGTGACATGGACATCTGGATCGGCCAAAACGACTCCAACATTGGAGCGCTACTCCTGGCGTTGAAAGCATTTGGAGTGCCTGAGGGGATCGACTCCGATTTCTTCAAAGAAAAAGGAAATGCGTTTCGAATGGGGAGCCCTCCGATTCAGATCGAGATCATTACAGAAGCAAGTGGTATTGATTTTGAGGCCAGCTACTCCAATCGAATTGAGATTAAAGCGGACGGCCTGGACATCCCATTTATTGGCTATGACGATTTGGTTAAAAACAAACGAGCCAGCGGGCGCCTCCGCGACCTTGCCGACCTTGAGGGATTGGGCGAAGACGCCTCCGCAACATAGCGTTTTTGAAATGGGTGCATCCGTCAAAGTAGTGGGGTGATTCTATCGCCCCACCCGCACGGGAGCAACGGGCCAATCGGGTCGGAGGATAGACGGAGCGACCGCCACGTCCGCCATAGCTTGGAGAGCGAAGGAGGAAGGGAGCGAAGATGGGGCAGCCAGAGGCTGATCGCGGAGCGATTCGGCGCAGCCGAACCAATCCACCGACTACTTAACGTCTGATTCCTCGCGGATCTCGCGGATGCGCTTTGCGGTGTCGGGGTGGGTTTGGAACATGTAGGCCCAGGTGGGGAGGCTTTCTTTTGCTTCCAAGATCTCGAAGAGGCGCTCGGCGCCTTCGCGGGTGCCGTAGAGTTCGTCGAGCACTTCGAGGGCGAAGCGGTCGGCGGCGGATTCTTCGTCGCGGCTGTAGTTGAGCACGAGGAGATTGGCCACAGAATCGATAACGCCGGTGGAGCTGCCGCCGGTCAGGATGCGCAGTCCGGCGCCGAAGCCGATCTGGCGGCCGAGGCGTTGGAGGTGGTCGCGACCGGCGAAGTGGCCGAGCTCGTGCGCGAGGACGAAGGCGATGGCGATCTCCTCGTCGAGGCTCTCCAAGAGGCCATGGGTGAGCACGATGCGCCCGCCCGGCAGGGCGAAGGCGTTCGGCTCGGGCTCGGACACGTAGCTGAGCCGGTATTTGAGCGGCGGCACTCCAGGGGCGGCTTGCAGCTTAGTGAGGATGCTCACGGCCTGCACCCAGGGCGCTTCGAGCTCCTCAGGCACCTCCTCATTGAACTCCTCGGCGAAGTAATCTTCAAAAAACGCGGCTTCTTTTTCGGGCGAAATGCGGGTGACGGCGAAATCGGTGATCCAGCCGGCGAGCAGATAGAGCAGCACGATGGTGCCGAGTATGAGCGCAGCGAGCACGGCGATCTCACGGATCAGGCCACGGCGGCCACCGCCGGAGCTGTTTTCGGCGCTCTCGCCAAGATCGCGTGGGACGTATTTCATGAGTAAATGGCGGATGAATAATGGCGAATGGTGTGTCCACGCTAAGAACTTCGCCATCAAGGTCGATTGTCGAATGGCCGGATTTCCACCTACGTCGAAGCGACTGGCGTCGCATCGCTACAGGCTCGAATTGTATTCTGCGCTCATTCGTCCTCCGCTACCGTGTCCTGCATAGCCGAAGGCGACGCATGGATTCGTCCTTCGCGATCCGGTAGGCGAGTCAGCGTTGCTGACTCGAATACCGGATCGCGGTGCCGTAGGCGATGACTTCGACGCCGCCGATGCCCTTTTTCTTGCGGGTTTGGGTGCTGGCGAGGTTGGAGGTCTCGAGGCGGAGATTGATGATGGCGTCGCTATCGGGCGCCTGCTCTTTAAGGCGTAGAATGGCCTCGCGCTTGGCGCGGTCGAGCAGGCTCTCGTAGGAGCGCACGTTGCCGCCAAAAATATTGCGCAATCCGGCGAGAATTTTCTTAAAATAATCGAGCGAGACAACGATGGAGGCGACGACGAGCTGGCCGTCGGCCACGGTGCGGTCGGCATCGGTGCTGCGGGTGGGAAAGATGGGCAAGGCGGCGGTGCGCGCTTCACGCTCGCGGATGGAGGCGAAGTGGCGACGCTCGAGAATGCTGCCCACGATCAAGCCAAAGATGGCGAGGAATACGGGGAGCCCGTACACCAAAATGATCAGGACGAGATTTAAGGTCTGTTCAGAATCTTCCATCGGTGCTTACTCGGCGCGGACGGCGGTGCCATAGACGTAGAGCTCGGCCGCGCCTTGGGCGACGGCGGAGGTGGAGAAGCGTACGTTGACCACGGCGTTGGCGCCGAGGGCTCTGGCCTGCTCGACCATGCGCTCGGTGGCTTGGGTGCGGGCGTCGCCGAGGAGCTCGGTGTAGCCTTTGAGCTCGCCACCGACGAGGTTCTTGAAACTCGCGGCGATGTCGCGGCCGACGTGCTTGGCACGCACGGTGTTTCCGGTGACGAGGCCGTAGTGCTCGACGATCGTCTTGCCCGGCACTTGCTCCACATTGGTGAGAATAACATCGCTGAATTGGGATACGTTCATGGGATGAGCTAACGGTCGAGTTAAGGCAATGTCGAGGTTTATTGAAGGAGGTCGAAAGTGCGGTCGAAACGAGTTCCCCGCTGCGGCCTGATGATACCGGGCAGTTCGCCCTGTTGGAGTCCCGCCTTTAGGCGGTCAGTGTGCGACACAGACCGCCTAAAGGCGGGACTCCAACGATGATCCTCCAAATGAAACGCCCCCGAGTGCCCGCTTTCTGCGTTGCACTCCTCACTTTCACATTCACCTTCACTTCTACCTATGGGTCGCAATTCTATACACAAAATCAAACGTCCGCCGCGTCACTCGACGGGGCCTACCGTCATCTACATCGAAAACGAGGACGATCTCTTCGATCTGATCGACCGCACGGAGAATCCATTGATTCTGGTGCTGGAGGGCGTGCAAGATCCGCACAACCTGGGGGCTTGCTTGCGCACGGCTTCAGGTGCGGGGGTCACTGCGGTACTGGCACCGGTGAAGGGGGCTTGCGGCATTACGCCGACCGTGCGCGATATCTCTTGTGGCGGCGCGGACGATGTGCCGTTTCTACGAATCAAGAATATCGGCATGCTTTTGCGGAAATTCCATGACCAGCGCATCCAAATCGTGGGCACGTCGGACAAGGGGAATGATTCGCTCTACGATGTTAACTTTGATCAGCCGACTGCCATCGTACTAGGCAGTGAGGGCTGGGGTCTGCGCAAGGTGACGGGCGATCTCTGCGATCACCTGATCAGCATCCCGATGGCGGGCACAGTGGACTGCTTGAATGTGTCGGTCTCGGCGGGCGTTTGCCTCTATGAGGCGGTGAGGCAGCGGATGTAGGGCGCGTGACTCTTGAAGTCGAACGCCTAGGAGGTAGAGTTTTCATTTCGGAGGGTCGACCTCAGGCCTACGCCAATCGGCGATGAACCAATAAAAAGCCCCCGCAACTCAGAGCTGCGGGGGCTTTGTTGAATGCGAATCCAGCGGAGACTTACCAGTTGTACTGGATGGTGCCGCTGAAGGCGTGGTTATACCAATTGCCTGCGAAGCTAGGTTCGTATTTCAAGCCGATGGCGAGGCCGTCGTCATTGCGCCACTCGCCACGGACTCCAAGGATGAGTGCGGCACGGTCGGCTGCGGGACTCTGGATATTCAGCTTGGCACCGAGGTATTGGGCATCGAGGCGGACGTTACGGTCGGCCCATTCGTGCGACCAGGCGGCCTTAACTCCGAGGAAGAACTTGTTGTCATCCTCGCAAAGCCACTCCTTGGTCAGGCGCAGGCCGAGCTCTGTCTTGAAGTTGTTGGTCTCGGTGTCTTGAGTGGTCAGGCTATTGAGGCCGGCACCGGAATCGGTGAAGCCTGCGTGCTCGCCGTAGACATATGAGGCACGGGCGTAGGGCTCAGCCTCAAGACCTTCGTAAGTCGTGGTGTGGCCGACTTCAAACCAAGTGCCGAAGAGGTCGGAGGCGTAATCGCCGGAGTAGAGGACATTGGCGATATCGACACGACGAGTATCGGTCTCAGCGTGACCATAGGTCAAACCGCCTTCCACATACCAGGCATCCGTGAACCAGTTGCCGTAGAAAACACCGCTGTAGAGGTCGGTATCACCACCGCCGGAACCTTGGTCGCCATTGACATCAGTCTGGGAGTAAGCACCGGCAACGCCGAGGATCAGTTGGTCACCAACAAGCTTCTCTTGCCCAAACAAGAAGCCGTAGGTATCGTAATCGAAGCCCACCGCGCCGGCATCGGATTGTTGGCTTCCAATGTTACCGAAGGCACTCACATAGGAGAGCCATTCGCCATTCTGCATGCGCTCCGCATCGGGACCTGCGGCACCAACAGGTGCTTCGAAGGACGAAGCCACTGTGCCACGCAGCAGACCGCGCAGGAGAGACGCACGCTTCGAGATATCAATCATAACCGCCTGAGACGATGAGTTGACCGCGTGGGTGGTTTGGCTGGTGCCTGGAGTCTGGGCACCACCAGGTGTCTTTACATCACCCAGAACGATGAAGAGGTCTTCCCCCGGAACCGGAGCAGGGATACCTTCGATCGCGTCGGGCGGAGCAAGCTCGGCGCCTTCCTTTAGTAGCGTGAGCTCGTAGGGTGAAAGTGAATCGTCGACAATCGCGCCATCGGCATCGATCAGCCCGCTGCTGCTGGCGATCAGGAATTGTTCGTCGGCGCCAATGGCCGTCCAATCTTCTGCCCCGTTGAATGTGGGACGAACTGTAGAACCTCCGGCGAAATTGATATCAGCTTCTTCACCGGAAACGTTGAGCACCGAAGCCAACGAGTCATCGCGAGAGATCAAAGGCGCTAGGCCACCGCTTGCGGCGATTTCGATAGAGTTAAGCAGGTCGGAGACATTGACTGTGCCGACCGCAGTGAAGAGCCCCGAATCAATATCGAAGTCCACGAGGCCACTGCCATTGTAGACGCCGAGACGTTCTTCGACGAGCAGCTCGCTCGAAGAGAGGATATCACCAAGCATCACTGTGTCGCCGGTCACGACGAGGACGTTGCCTTCGCCGCCGTTGAGATTGATATCTCCGAGGATGTCGGCACCGCCTGCGAGTTCCACATAGTCATCACTCGAGCCACCGTAAATTGCGGCCGCATACCCACCGGTTTCGACGGGCTCACCCTCTTCGATTTCACCGAATTCGATGGAAGGCACGTTCTCCGGCATGAGAGTGAAGGCGTGAACCGAACCACTGACTGTAATATCCACCGAGGACTCGACGATCGGTCCAGCTTCGATGTCGCTGGAAATACTGTCTTCGATAATTTCGACAGGATCATAAGCAATGATACCGAAAGCGAAAGCTTCGCCCGCGACGCCGTAGTCGATTTCCGGGATTTCAGGAATCTCTGACTCGACGACTTCATCACCTTCCAGCCCATCACCCGGAAGAGGAGTGAGAATTTCAGAAACACCGATCACACCGGGAGTGGCAATCGCCGTAATGCTGCCGGACATTTCTCCGACCGAAACAGTCTGACCAGCGATCCCCGCAGCAAGCGCATCGGCCTGCGCCTCAGGAAAGGCGGTGAAGTAAATGTCTCCCTCAATCGTATCACTCGCGCTGAGAAGCCCGGTAAGCACCACGCTGCCACCATTGGCGACCGCGCTGAGCTCGCTGCTGATTTCATCGCTGACAACAGAGCCGTCGATGGCGATGGCTTGCGCATAGGCATTGAAAGTCGATTCAGGCAAAAAGAGGCCGGGTGCATCTTCGAAATACATGTCTCCCTGAGGTTGACCGATGGGTTGACCGATGGGGCCGTCAAAATCTGCAAGCACACCGACCGTGCCGCCGTTGGCCTCAACTGAGATATCACCGGAAACGTCGCCCAATATAGCGAGCTCCCCATCTCCGATACCGGAAGCAATCGCACTGGCATCGGCGAAGGCTTCATAGTAAAAGCCATCCGTTTCGATCCCATCTGTGGCGACGGGGAATCTTCCGTAGCTGCCCTCCAGAATCGCAGTGCCGCCATTTGCTGTGATGTTCATCTCGCCACTAAAGTCACCGTCAAGGTCACCATAAATCCCAGCGCTATCCGCATACGCGAGTGCCTCGACGATCACCGGATTAAACACAGGCCCTGTCAGATAAGCCAGACCGCCTTCGGCGAGAACGTCGAAGCTTGCGCTCACATCGCCATAGACATCACCGTCGACAGCGAACGCATCGCCGGAGGCATCAGCCAACAGATCGTTTCCAAGGAAACCATTCGCCTCGATGCCGGTAGAATCTTCTTCAGGTTGAGCCAATCGATAAAAGAACTCAGATGCTGCAGTCGCCTGACCTCCGAGTGCACTGAGCGTGAAGCTACCAGACAAAGCCGTAGTAGAGCCTTCGAGTGGATCTCCGTCGATACTGGGAATGCGACCTTCGCCGACGTCACCATCGATGCCCGTAGCGACCGCATAGGCCTCGGCGGTGGCTACACCGACACTATCGATGTCTCCAAAAAGAACCGCCTCAGCGGTGCCTCCTTGCGCATCCACCGTAATGTCAGAGCTAACTTCGCCAAAAATAGTCAGCGAACCAGAAAGATCCAAGCCTTCGATCGAGTCATCGTTGATGGAATCATTCAACTCTTCGTAATCTGACGCTGCGATACCCTTCGCGATGCCGGAGGCATCTGCCACCGCGATACCCGAGGACGGATCAATCGCTTCAATGGCATCATTCTCAGAAAGGGAAGAGCCGAACGAGAGCGCAGTGGCCTCGCCGCCGATGGCCGAGACCTCCAAGCTACCACTCGAGTCGCCATCGAGAATTAATAGATTATCAATCCCTGCGGCGTAGGCGCCGGCAAAAGCATACGTGCCTCCAATGAACAGGGATTGCTCTTCAATCGCGTCTAAGAAATCTCCTGAACTCACACCTTGGGCATAAGCGCTGCCACCGGTGGCACTGACCGAAATGTCAGCGACCAAGTCTCCAAAGAATACAGACTCAAAGATGTAAGGCCTCGCAATGCCTTCAATGCCATCCATATCAAAAATGTCAGACTGAAGGAAATTCAAGCCCACGGCAAATGCACCCGCATCCGCAAAGGCACCGCCCTCGGAATTGGAATCAGCGGTGCCGCCAGTCGCTTCCGCCGAAACGGAACCACTCAAGTCACTCTCGAAAAAAGCCACACCGTTCAAGCCCTCGGCAGATGCCGCGGCAGAGCTATCTGCATAGTTAAAGGAATCGGCTTCAGCAGAGCCACCTTCAGCGAGCGCGCTCACAGTCGCATCCACTTCACCTTCAAATAACTCGCCAAGGTAAATGCCTTGGGCGCTTGCATCTGCATAGGCCTCAGCCGAATTAAATCCTTCCGCATCAGCTTCACCGCCGGTTGCGGTGGCGCTATATTCGCCTTCAATCAACCTAGGCTCAGACTCGACCTCAGCCGCCTCGATCCCATCCTTCGGGATGCCGATCCGGCGCTTGCTAAGCTTACCGATGGCGCTGGCTTCTGCGCCCGCATAGGAACTGGCGTAATCGGGAAACGATATTTGACCCGAATTGGCAGTACCGCCCTCGGCGCTCACGTCGATGGAACCGGTCGCATCGCCGCTCAAGCCGGAAATACCCAACGCGGTCGCATCAGCGACTGCATCAGTCTCAGATGACGCGTTTGCCGTTGCAGTGCCTCCGGTCGCACTCCCGTCAATACTGCCGGAAAAATCACCCTCGACATAACCAGAGCCTAAAATCAACGCATCCGCATCAGACGTAGCGAAGTCCACCCCAGTGGTTGTGGCACTGCCACCAGTCGCGGTCAGGTCATGGCTGCCGCTCAGCACTCCGGGGCTACCCGGGCCATCGGCCAGCACGCCACCGTCAATCCCGATGGCGGAGGCCGAAGCATCCACGAATTCGGACAGATCTTCATCCGGCGTCAATACGTCCGTGCCCCCCTGGGCGTCCAATGTGTAATCATCTCCGGCTACGCCAATCACGTCGCCGCTCACACCGACTTCTTCAGTCGATACGTCCGATATAGCTGCTGAAGCGCTGACCGGGAGTAAATACACTCCGGTGGCCAAGCCCATCAACGCGAGCAAAGACAGGCGAGTGTCTTTCGTTTGTTCAGGTGAGGTAGGTTTCATAGTTATGTTCGGTTATTTGGTTAAAGCAGCTGAAAGAAATTAGCCCGAAAATAGAAAGCCCAAATACATGAACTCCAGAAGGGCGGGCTGTGCAAAAAAAACGACGGGATAAAGGTTAGGCAAAACCCTATAGCATTGAGTGACTTATTAATGCGCATTATAAGCCCAACTACTCCACGGAGCGCAAGCGCTATTTGCTATATTTCTGTAAAACCGAGCGAAGTGAGCCCCCCTCTGCCAAGCACTCCAACAACAACTCAATTGTCAGCACCTTGTTTATGCCGATAGTAGGCGCGGGCGTAGGGATCCGCCGAGTCACGCTTAAATTTCTCACGCCACACCGTCCAATCATAGCCCAGCGCACGGCATAGCTCTTCGGAGAAGACCATGCAAAAACCTTCCATGGCCCAATCCTCCACGAGCGTCGGCTCTTTGAGGTGTCCGATTTCGTGGGCGAGCATGGGGAAAAACTCAGGGTCTCCCGGCAGCACTGCAATATAGACCACGTAATGGCCTGCGGCCAGATCGACCACCTCAGTCTTGGAAAAACCCTCCGCAATACGATACCCACGCCCACGCTCGTTCTTTTGCGAGTAACGCAAGCGCACCTCATTCACTGGATAGGGCAACGGCCCATGCTGAACTTGCAAATAGGCGAGGCCGTCCTGCAAAAACCGCTGCGCCTCCACATCATTGATCGGCTGGTAGAGCTGGCCAAAGGGAACCTCCTGCGGGCGCTCTTCCAATGTCTCACATGCGGCAAAAAAAAGAACCAGCAAAGGAACCAGCAGATATTGACCGCGCAACATGCGTATAGCTTGCCGCACCAGCATCGCAGAGAAAAGAACGAACTCCCGGACATTCGCCATACACTCCATCATTCAAACACTTCCAAGCGCAAAAACAACTGGGCTCCACTGGCATCGACCTCCACGGTCTGCCACTCGCCCACTTCGACTAGGTCGGACGCCGTCAACGAATCCCACTCGGTCGTTGCGCCTACCCACGATCCCACCTCATCCGTCGAACGAAGGGCATAGCGTAGGCTTTCCTGACCACGGCGGAACTCAAAAGTAAGCCTGCGCTCCACTGCGTCGAAGCGAGTGGTCGGCATCGACCCGGGATCATATAAATCGGGATTCGCGGCAAAGGCGTATTCGAGGAAATTCATCAGCCCATCGCCATCGGGATCTCCCTCGGGCGAAGGATCGCTCAGTCCAGGGTAGTCCGAAGACAACCATTGATCAAACCCGGTCACGGGATCGGGCTCAGCCGTTTCAAAAAGCTCGATCGAATCGAGTGCGATATCACTCCGGTAGCCACTCCCCGTCGTCGCGAGGAAACGTAGCCACACCAATGGCTCCCCCGCAAATGCTTCCAGAGGGACCGTCGCCAAATGCCACTGGTCGCCCTGCTCCCCCGCGACCTCCCAGATGGGTTGCCAATTGACGCCCTCATCAATGGAAACTTCGACCTCGAGATGCCCCATTGAAAAGCCACTGGCATCACGCATATGATAGTAAAAATCAAGCTGGGGTGCTTCCAGTTCGGAAAAATCGAATGCGCCCTCCAACGCAGCCTCTCGATTATTATTACCGCTCGCTTCAACATAGGCATAGGCAGAACCCGCATGAGCGGAAGAGGGTCCAGTATCAGCACTCGGCGTCGCCCCGGAGTGCCCGGTAGTCCAGCGGTGATCATCGTCAATGCTTTGCCGCAAGACGGAGTCTGCATCATCAAAACCGGATTCGTAAGGGAAATTTGAATACACCAACAGCGGACTCGACTCCCTGTAGTCGACATAATACAAACTCCCCTCGCGGATCACACGCGCCGCATCGCCGTCCACGACATGCCCGGTCGGCACGCCCTGATAGTTGATCTCAGGATTTGAGAAATGCCCAACCCGCACATATTCGTCGCCGCCCGAACTATTAAAATTCTCGTAGGTCATCACGGAACAATAACCGACCGATGCACTACTGCTGGAATCCGCCCATTGCCATCCGGCGGCATACGGAACGAAGTTACTGTTGTAGGGCGTAACCCGCTGTGTTTTGGAATGCCCGTTCCCCATATTGTGGCCAAGCTCGTGGATCGTGGTGTATGAAGTGGTGTCACTTTGCTGCACACGAACGAGAGAGAAGGCGCGATCCGCATTGTCGTATCCAGGCAAGCGCCAACCGACGCCACCGGCACGGCTCATATTGGCGAATGTGACGACAAAGTCGGCCGCATAATAGTCGCGGAGGTCGTGAACTTGATCCGTATCGTTATCAAATTCCGTCAAGTCGGTGAGATCGGAAGACGCACTTGAACTTTCGACGAAATCAATGGGTTGAACCTCCACCAAGTTGAGACGAAGCGGCACCCCGCTATCTTCCAGCACCTGATTGCCCAAGAGCAACGACTGCGAAGCATTGACCCGCATATTCGCTTCGGACCCTTCGATATCGAGAGCGGCCGGAGTATAGAGAACCAACACATCAGCCTGTGGCCCCGAAACGGGATCTGATTCGATCCACGAGCCCGACGAAGACGAGGCACTGCCATCGGGGGCATCCGTTTCGAGAGCCTCGAAAGGATGCGCACCGAGTCCATGCAGGTCATCTTCATGGCCGCACGCGAGTCGACTGCTCCCCGCATAATCCACGTCCAACAAGACATGCACCCCACGCTCCGCATCAAACCGTATCTGGGTAATACGTCCCGTCCGGCCATCCTTGGCGAGGGCGCGCGCCACACCGCCCACCGCACTCAAAACAAGAAAACCATCGGGGTCTCCAACGATCGAGGCGCGCACCGCATGCGTGCCGCCCGACCAAACCCGTGCATCGGTGATTTTTGCACGGATCGTATTTCCATCGACATCGTTCAGTTCGATATTTTGGCCGACATAAAAAAGCCCTTCACTGGGCTGAAGAAGACTCGGCGCCAACTCGACGACACGGGCACGGTGCGCGGCAGGGGCATCACTGCGCCAAGCGATCTCCGCCCCATGTTCACCTAGAATCTGAAAAGACGCCAGTCCTGACAGCCTGTAGTCTTTGGCCGATGAAGTGGCGTCCTCCAAATCGGCCGCAATTTGAGAAACATGCAGCGGCGCCCCCTTGCTTGATAGGTAGCGCAAGAGGCCTAATGTCGAAAGTGCAGCCAAACCGAGGCAGCAAATAATACGATGTGGCTTCATTCAAAGAGACTGTTCATTGACGCAGAAGTTCATCCACAGCAGAGCCAGCTCAGATTAGAAAGGTGGTAGTAGTCTTCTAGAAGGAGAGTGCATCAGAGATGAGTGAACTTGCAGGGCGAGACAAGCCCCGATTGAATGAGTGAGAAACACGCGCCACCACGTAAGCATCAGAATCTTAACCAATAGCTTGCGACGACGGCGGCCTACGCCAAACCTTCCCCTATGCCAAAGATGAGTGCTCAACGACCCGACCTATGCGTTTTCGTCTATGGAACTCTAAAACCAGGTGGGCATTATTGGCCGGAGTTTTGCGAGGGGAAGCTGGCGAGCGAGCCGGTGGCCGCAAAGATCCGGGGGGCACTCTATGACCTGCATGTAGGCTACCCGGGTTTGTTACTAAGCGGTGACTCTTGGGTGATGGGTTATGTGCTGGAGATGGCCACGGAGGCCGACTTCCTGCGGCTGGATTACTTGGAAGGCTACGTGCCGGGACGGCCGGAGGCGGAGAATGAGTATAACCGCCTGCGGGTGCCGTGCTTTACGCCGAATGGTGAAGCGATGGGCGTGGTCTGGGCGTATGAAATGACGGCGGCCACGATGACGCGGCATGGCGGGACGCTGATCGCGAGTGGGGATTGGGCGATCGGTAAGAAGTAATACCGCTTTACATTATTACTAATTGGGCTATCGTGGATAACTCATGGAATTGACATCGACAGTCACGAGCAAGGGTCAAGCGACGATCCCGAAAACGATCAGGGAAGCGCTGGGCATCCGCTCGGGTGATCGGGTCGCCTTCCGCCCGAGGAATGGAAGGGTCGAAATCGTTAGAGTGAGTCCGTTGGATGTGGAATTTGCCAAGGCGCAAGAATCCGGCCTAGAGCACGAATGGTTGGCAGGGGAAGACGAAGCAGCTTATGGAAATCTATAACGCTTACGATATCGTTGTACTGCCTTTTCCGTTTACCGATCGAGCCACTCTGAAACGACGCCCCGCTCTGATCATTTCAAGCGACCATTACCAAGCTGAAGCGGGGCATATCATCTGCGCGATGATCACCACTGCCTCGGGGTCTAACTGGCCGTCTGACAGCCCTATTCAAGAATGGGAACTGGCAGGACTGCCCAAGGCATCCAAGGTGCGCTTGAAAGTTTTCACGCTCGATCAGCAGTTTGTGCTGCGGCGATTGGGCCGACTGAGTCGCAAAGACATCCAAGCGGTTTCAAAGCGCTTAAAACAGGCTCTGGTGGTTTAACTCACCTTTTTAAGTTTAACCTAAATTCGGCAGTTCTGGTTCGCGTCTTTTTGCGAACCGTAGAGAACCCCGATTCTGAGAATCGAGGCCACGGAGGTGCATAGAGCGGTCTTGCCAAAACCAGCCGTTCGGCGACGGGGTGTGAAGGCCATCCACGTTAACACGGATCTATGGGATCGATTGCCGAACGGTCGTCTCGGCGAGACGACCCTACCAAAAAGCCCCGCTCTTGCGAGCGGGGCTTTGAAACTAATCTCAGGTAGTGGGGTGATTCTTCCTGCCATGAGCGGCGAGTCGAATGGTCGCCCCAACGTTCGCGTGGCCTTATCGGCGCTCGGGTCGGAGGATAAAATCCGTCCGACTACTCGAATGTGTGGGCGCCGAGCTTGCGGTCGATCTTGACCATCTTGAGTTGAACGAGATCGGGGACACCGTTTTCGTAGGGCACTTGCACTTCGCCTTGGATGAGGGGGAGTGCATACTTATAGAAGTTGTAGTTCATGCTGACGCCGTCTTCGTTGATCCAGCTCTCGGGGAGCTTTTTCACGCCGTTGGCGATCTCGGAGAGATCGGCGAGGCCGGTCTCACAGGTGTAGGTATCGCCTTCGCCACGAAGGAGGGTGACCATCTTGTCAGTGTGACCCGCGACAGCGGCTTCGACGGCGGCTTGGCCAGCCAGATAAGCTTCGTCGTTGTCGGCCTGCGAAGAGCAGTGGACCGCGGCGCGTTGCGCCATGCCGAGCTTAACGGAACGGGCTTTGACTTGAAGAGACTCTTCGGCGAGGGCGCGCAGGTATTCACCAGCACCGCCGAGTTGCGAGTGGCCGAAGGCATCGGCACTGGCGCTGTCAGTGGAGACGTAGTTGCCATCGGCATCGACGAGGCCTTCGCCCACGACGACGACGCAATATTTTTCCTTTTGGAGGACGTGCTGCACATCGGCGACGAACTTCTCGGCCGAGAAAGCGACTTCGGGAAGATAGATGAGGTGTGGTGCGGCGTTGGGATCGTCGCGGCGTTTCGCAAGGGCGGCACCGGCAGCGATCCAGCCTGCGCTGCGGCCCATGACTTCGATGATTTGAACGAGGTCGTGCTGACCCATGCCTGCGTTGTCGGCGGCAATTTCCTTAACGGTGGTCGCGATGTATTTGATCACGGAGCCGTAGCCGGGTGTGTGGTCGGTGGTGACGAGGTCGTTATCGATGGTCTTGGGGATACCGATGACGCGAAGTGCGTAGCCGCGCTCTTGAGCGAGCTTGGAGATCTTGTCGGCAGTGTCTTGAGAGTCGTTGCCGCCGGCGTAGAAGAAGTAGCGGATGTTGTGCGCTTCGAAGACTTGGAGCACGCGGTCGAAGTCGGACTGCTTTTTGAGCTTATAGCGGCAAGTGCCGAGGGCGGCGCCGGGTGTGTAGCGAAGACCGCGGATGTTTTGCTGAGACTCAGCGGCGAGGTCGATGAGTTGCTCATTGAGAATGCCGAGCACGCCGTTGAGGCCGCCGTAGATTTCTTCGATGCACTCGTGGTTGAGCGCTTCGGCAACGGCGCCGGAGAGGCTGGCGTTGATGACTGATGTAGGGCCGCCGGATTGGGCGATGAGACAGTTTCCTTCGAGTTCTTCTGACATAATCTATTGGGTGTTAAAAAAGAGAGTGTGTTTGTGTGTATGTGGGCGTTTTCCGAAAGCAATCCTTAAAGAATTGCGCCGGGTGTATAGTCGGCAGCGGCGGGGAAATTCTGTGCTTCCATGCGAACGGTGGCGCAGAATTTTTCGACCTGGGTGGAGGCGAGACCGGTCATGGCTTGAGCGCGTCCCATCATCTCGGTGAGCTGCTCGAGCGAGAGGCCGAGGCGAGCGTCGGTAGCGAGGCGAGCGACGAGGTCGTTGGCCGTGATCTCGCCGGAGCGGAGATCGCGCACGGTCTGGACGGCGTGTTCTTTAATGGCCTCGTGGGCTTCTTCACGGCCGGCACCGGCTTTGACTGCCTCCATGAGCACGGTGGTGGTGGCGAGGAAGGGGCCGTAGCGCTGGTTTTCCTGATCAATGACGGCAGGATAGACTTCCATCTGATTCAGAATCGTGAGGAAGGTATCGATGAGGCCGTCGATGGCAAAGAAGCTGTCGGGCAGGAAGACGCGGCGCACGACAGAGCAAGAGACGTCACCCTCGTTCCACTGGTCGCCGGCGAGCTCGCCGGCCATGGTGAGGTAGCCTTTAAGAATAACGGAGAAACCGTTGAGGCGCTCGCAGCTGCGGCTGTTCATCTTGTGCGGCATGGCGGAGGAGCCGACCTGGCCCTTGGCAAAGCCTTCGCTAGCGAGCTCGTGGCCGGCCATGATGCGGAGGGTCTTAGCGAAGCTGGAAGGACCGGAGGCGAGACGCACGAAGACAGAGACGACTTCGAAGTCGAGCCCACGCGGATAGACTTGACCGACGGTGTCGAGCGCAGCGCCCACGCCGAGGTGGTCGAGGATGCGCTCTTCGAGGGCGGCGACTTTTTCCGCATCGCCACTGAAGAGGGTGAGCAGATCCATCTGCGTGCCGACGGGGCCTTTGAGGCCGCGGACGGGATAGTTGTCGATGATACGGTCGAGCTCGCGCACGGCGCAGAGCAGGTCTTCGCCAAACATGGCGAGGCGCTTACCGAAAGTGGTGGGCTGGGCGGGCACGTTGTGCGTGCGGGCGGTGATGACGAGATCCTTCCACTGCTCGGCGCGTTCGGCGACTTTGAGCAGTGCGGCGACGGCCTTGGTGCGGACGACTTCGAGCGCTTGAATGATCTGCAGCTGCTCGACGTTTTCCGTGAGGTCACGACTAGTCAGGCCTTTGTGGATGTGCTCGTGGCCGGCAAGATCGCAGAACTCTTCGATGCGCGCCTTGACGTCGTGCCGAGTGACGGCTTCACGCTCGTTGATCGAGTCGAGATTGATGGTGCCTTTGACGCGCTCGTAGGCGTCGATCGCTTCCTGTGGGATGTCGAGCCCGAGATCTTTTTGTGCGCGCAGAACGGCGATCCAGTAATCACGCTCGAGGGCGATGCGCCCTTCGGCGCTCCAGACAGCCTTCATCGACTTCGATGCGTAACGGGCGGCTAAGACATTTGGTATGTTTTCCATGATAGTTTGAAATTGGGAAAACGGTGCAAAGTACAAATCTCTGCGCCTCATGCGACACAAAAACTGGGAAAATGAAACTTCGGAGGCGCGATCGCCTCAGAGCGACGCGGCTTCAACCATCATCGGGCCGACCGCCTGCACGAGCGCGTCGTGGATGCGACCATTTGTGGTGACGTGGCCTTTGCTCTGGAAAATATCGAGCGGCCCTCCTACGAAATCGGTCAGGACTGCACCCGCCTCAGCCGCAATCAAGCTGCCGGCGGCATAGTCCCAGGGCTTCAGCCCCATCTCATAATAGCCCGCAAAACGCCCGTCCGCGACGAAGCAAAAGTCCAATGAGGCAGCCCCCAAGCGCCGGACGCCACCCGCCTCGCGGAGGACGTTTTCGAGCGCACGACAAATGGGCGCCGCGCGTTGGGCTCGATCATAAGGAAACCCGGTGGCAATCACACCCGCACCGAGGCGCTCAAACTCACCCACATGGATCGACTCGCTATTGCAAGTGGCTCCTTGCCCGGCGACAGCACGGTAGAGCAGCCCCAGCGACGGTGCCGCCACAAGTCCACCGACCATACACCCCGCACGCATCAACCCCACGGAGATGCCCCAGTTAGGCAAGCGGTTGGCGTAGTTGGTCGTCCCGTCGATCGGATCGAGTATCCAAAGGTAACCATCCCCTCTGGAAGTGGCTTCGGCCGTGCCGCCGCCCTCCTCCGCCAGAATCTGGTCTTCTGGGAAAGCCCCTCGAATCAGCTCGACCAGTCGCCGCTCGCAAGCCGTGTCCGCCACGGTGAGCAGGTCAAAATCGGTCGATTTGCGGATGATGCCCAGATCCCCGTTCTGCATATTGACCAGATCCCGCCCGATGACTGGCAATTGCGCCTCCACGGTATCGAGCCGCTGGACGATTTCTGCGAGTTCAGTGGAAGTCATGCTCTAAAAAATCACGTAGCCCTGCAGCAGTTTAACGACGAAGACCCCGAGATTACTTGCGGCGTGCGCCAGCATGCAGGGGAAGAGCGAATGCTGCGGATTCCAGGGGCCGAAACGCACGGCGTAGAACCAAAGCGAATTGGCAAAGAGGATGCCAGTGCTGAAAAAAGCCTTTGTCGTGAAAGTCCACTCGAAGCCGTCCTCCGTGCTCCAGAAATGCGCATGGATAATCGCAAAAATCAGCGAAAAACCGATGCAGCTGGCGATAAGGAGCCCCTTTCCCTTCGTATCGACGACGAGGAAGCCTCGGAAGATAACCTCCTCCACGATACCCGCCGCGACGATGGCAAAGACGAAATACCAGACCATCTCCGACTGCTCGGAGGCCACGCCGAGGGCGATCTCCCCGCCGGTTTCCAGCCCAAGCAAGAGCAAGGCTCCGATGGCACCGATGACATAAGCAACGACCGGGGTCGCAGTCGCACCCGGCATGGCCGAGGCATTCGGCTCGCCGGATTTCGCAGCCAGATAATCCCCCCAATACATCTTCCCCACATAGACGGCGATGCCGACGTAGAGAAGGATCATGATAGGGTTTTCGTTCATCGCTTCGCAATGGCGAATGCCGGATAGCTAATAGCGAATCCATCCGCCATCCGCCATTCGCCATTCGCTATTCGCCATTCAAATTAAATATGCCGCGAGTCGTCTTCGTCCTTTTTGACGTAGCCGCTGTCCTGGCGCTCGTGGTTGACCTTATTCTTTTTCAAGTAGGCCTCATAGACGTCTTCCGGAGTCATGCCGAGCACTTGCGCGAGCGAGATGAGGAAGTGGAAGAGATCGACCACCTCAACTTTAGCATTTTGCTCATCGAACTCTTGATACTTAGCCCACCATTTCCAAGGCACGGAGTCGATCAGCTCGGACATCTCCTGCTGCATGGCGCGGGTGTAGTTGAGCACCCATTTGGCCTTATCTTCGTCCGACATTCCATCAGTGTTCACTCCGATACGCTTATTCAGCGTGTCCTGCATCGCAAAAATCTCTTCAAGTTTATCCATACCGCATTGCCTAGGTGGATCGCTGCCCACAAGCAAGCGGATTCCCCCACCCAAGCAACTTTCAGCCAACAATTTGAACACATTCCGACATTAACCCTTGCGCCAAAAAATTCACTTCTCTACCGATACACTGCCGTCGACCCGATGCGATCCACGACTCATGCGCTCCGTGCCGCTAATTTGATACCATCGCTCGCCCCTCGACGCCTGCCAAACGATCCGCCTCTCCGGCTATGACTGCTCTAGCCAACGGATCACGATTACACACCAACACACACGATCCATGCCAGAATTCGAAGAAGAAAAAGCAAATGCCTCGCAAAGCGAGAGCTACACACCCAGCACCGACGCCTCTAAAAAGCCACGCACCCGCCGCCGCAGCGGTGGTTTCAAAACCGAGGTCGTCGCCGTCGACACTTCCAAAATGGGCGAAGTCAGCGCAGCCGATGCGCTGAAAAGCGAAAAACTCAGCGGCCAGCCAAGCGCGGCCGAACCACGCCGCGAGCGCGAAGAAAAGCCACGCCGCGAGCGGAGCGAACGCAAACCTCGTGGTGATCGCGAACCTCGTGGCGAGCGCGCACCACGCGAGCGCAAGCCCCGCGAACCCCGCGAACCTCGCGAACCTCGCCGCGAAACCAATCCGCAGCCCAGCCCCGAGACCCTCGCCGCGATCGCGAGCGTCGAGGCTAAGCTCACCGAGCGCCGCACCGAACGCGATGCCCGCCGTGCCGAGCGCGATAAAAACCGCCCAGCCAAATCCGAGCGTAAACCGCAGGCCAAACGCGACGGTACAAAACCGGCACCCAAGCAGCCAAAGAAAGGGCTACTCGCCTCGATTCTCAGTATTTTCGGCCTCGGCCCCAAGGAAGCGCCCGCACCTAAAAAGGGCGGCAACCGTGGCGGCCAGAACCGCCAGGGCGGACGCCCACAAGGCAAGGGCGGTAACCGTGGCGGCCAAAACCGCGGACGCGGCGGCAAGCCCGGCGGCAATCGTGGTGGCCAAGGCCGCAAGCGCGGGGGCAAAGGCCCACGCCGCAGCGACCGTCGCACCAACGAGAACGTCGAATCCTAAACTCACCCGATGGACGTCTTTAAAGTCAGCGGCAACGGCCCCCTCCACGGGGAAATCCACGTCGGCGGTGCGAAAAACGCTGCCCTCCCGATTCTCGCCGCGACCTTGCTGACCGATGAGACCGTCGTGCTGCGCAATGTGCCCGACCTGAGCGACATGCGCTTCATGCTCGAGATCCTGCGCCACGTCGGCGCAGAGACCGTGCAGCCCGAGCCCGGCGTCTGGGAACTCACTGCAAAAGAGATCACCCACATCGCGCCCTACGAGCTGGTGCGTAAGATGCGCGCCTCCGTCTGCCTGCTCGGCCCCCTAGTGGCTCGCATGCGCAAGGCCGAGGTCTCCATCCCCGGCGGCTGCGTGATCGGCCCCCGCCCGATCGACCTTCATATCAAGGGGCTCAAGAAGCTCAACTGCACGGTCGAGATTTCCAACGGCTACGTCCACGTCGACGCTTCCGCGATCAAAGGCGGCCCCATCTTCCTCGGTGGTCGCAGCGGCAGCACCGTCACCGGCACGGCCAACATCGTGATGGCGGCCGTGCTCGCCCCCGGCACCACTCGACTCGAGTGCGCCGCCTGCGAGCCCGAAGTCGTCGACCTCTGCCATATGCTGGTCAAGATGGGCGCGAAAATCGAAGGGATCGGCAGCCCCGAACTCATCATCACCGGCGTGGACAAGCTCCACGGCTGCGAGCACACCGTCATCGCCGACCGGATCGAAGCCGGCACGTTTGTCATCGCCGGCGCCATCACCCGGGGCGACGTCACCGTAAAGGGCATTGCCCCCAAACTGCTCGGCGCGTTCCTCGATAAGCTCGAAGAAGCCGGCCTCCCCATGGAGCTCGGCGAAGACAGCATCCGCGTGCTGCCTTACGAAGGCTCGCTCAAGCCCGTCGACGTCATCACCCTGCCCCACCCCGGCTACCCGACCGATTTGCAAGCGCAACTCGGCGCGCTGATGACGCAAACCGAAGGCCTCTCCATCATCACCGAGCGCATTTACCCCAACCGTTTCATGCACGTGCCCGAGCTGCAACGGATGGGTGCCGACATTTCGATCGAAGGCCCCAGCGCCATCATCAAAGGCGCGAGCCAGCTCTCCGGTGCGCCCGTCATGGCGTCCGACTTACGCGCCTCCGCCGCGCTCATCCTCGCCGCGTTTGCCGCGAAGGGTGACACATGGATCCAACGCATCTACCATCTCGACCGCGGCTACGAACGCTTTGAGCAAAAGCTCTCCGCCATCGGCGCGAAGATCGAACGCCTCAAAGATACTGAGATGCCGAAGGAATTGCTGGAAGACTGATCTGCAGTGAAGTCGCCCAGCTACTCACTTTCCTATTTTCCCAACTATAAATTTGCCACAATCGGCAAGCTGACTTCATTTTTCTAAATAATGAACTACAGCAAATACCACGCCCTAGGTAATGATTACCTCGTCCTCGACCCAAAGGATGCCCAATCACTGCCGGATCACGACGCCATCGTGCGCATCTGCCATCGTAACTTCGGACTCGGTTCCGACGGCATTCTTTATGGCCCGCTGAAAACGGACAAAGCCGACTTCGGCCTGCGCATCATGAATCCCGACGGCAGCGAAGCGGAAAAGAGCGGCAATGGCCTGCGCATTTTTGCCCGCTATCTCTACGACACTGGTGCGGTCAAGAACGACAGTTTCACCGTCGACACACTCGGCGGCATTGTCACTTGCACGATCTCCGAAGGCGCGCAGTCCATCACCGTCGACATGGGGCAGGTGCACTTTGCCATGACACACATCCCCGTCGATGGCCCCGAACAATCCGATCATAACATCGGCCAGCCTCTCACTTTCAACGGCAAGACACAGACTGTCTACATCGCCGACATCGGCAACCCACACTGCGTGGTGATTCAGGATGAAATCAGCGCCGAGCAAGCACACACAGACGGCGCCGCCATCGAAGTGCACAAAGCTTTCCCCAACCGTACGAACGTCCAGTTCCTCAAGGTGCTCGACCGCAATAATGTGCAGATCGAGATCTGGGAGCGCGGTGCCGGCTATACCCTCGCCTCCGGCTCCAGTAGTAGTGCATCCGCCGCCGTCGCCCATCGCTGCGGCCTAGTCGACGACGACATCACTGTGCACATGCCAGGCGGCAAGATCCAGATCCACATCGGCGACGACTACGCCATCCGCATGACCGGCCCCGCAACCCGCGTGGCCAGCATGGACTTCGACGACGAAGCACTCGGGTTCACGGTGGACGTATAGATCTTCCCTAACGCCCCCATAGCGAACCCGTGCCAACGGGGTCGACGTGCAAACCAGTTCGCCGCTCACCTACGTCGACAACGGCTAGCGCCGCATCGCTACGAATGGCTACCGCAACACATCCACCAACTCACGCAGCGAGTGGACGACGCGCTTACCCGTCGCAGCGAGACGCTCCGGCGTGTGGTGCCCGTGCGCCATGAGGATGCAGTCCGTGCCGATGGCTTCGGCCACTTCGAAGTCGTGCAACGTGTCACCGATCATGACGACCTCTTCCGGCTTCCACGGGAGCTGCTCGATCCAGTGCTGGCCGCGAGCGACTTTGCCCTCGGCATAAATATTATCCGTGCCGACAAGCCCGGTAAAATGTTCGCGGATGCCGTAATGCACGATGCCCGCATCGAGCGCTTCTTGCTTAGCCGCCGAAAGCACGGAGTGCGTCAGCCCGAGCGCCGACATCGCGGTGAGCACATCGTGCGCATCCGGATGGAGCACACACTCGTCGAACCAGCGCGCCTCGTAATCGCCGATAAACTCGCGACTCACTTGGTCGAAGCTATCCACATCCGTATCGAATCCGAGGTACTCGTAAAAATGAATCACCGGGAAACCGAAATTCTCGCGGTAATCTTCTGCCGAGATCGGCGCACGCCCGCGCCGAGCGAGCAAGCCGTTGAGCACCTCCACGCAGAGCCACGTGTCGTTGAGCAGCGTGCCGTTCCAGTCCCAGATCGCGTGTTTGTAGTGCATCAGTCGAGCAGATCCGGCTTACGTTGAAAGAGCACGACCGGCACTTGCAGGAGCGCGAGAAAGATGAGCGTGCCCTCTAAGCCCGGCACGCCGAGGCGTTCGCCGCGCGCGTCCGCCGCCATGTAGGCAAACATCACCACCGCCACCATAACAAAAACAAACAAAGCTGAAAACCCGACCAGCAGGCCGTAGCACTTCCGCCAAACCGAATCTGACATGCGGGCATAGGGCAGGCTGATCACGATGCCGTAGACCATAAAGTAGACCCCGATCTGCCACATAAACATGCTCAGATCTTTAACCAAAGGCATGACACTCAGCAGCGAGGTAAGGAAATTCGGAAGTCCGAATATGTCTTGCGCCCTCAGTAGCGCCCCAAGCCCAAAGACAAGCAGCAAGAGCGTCAGCACATAGCCGGCGTTGCGCGCATAGCGCAGCCCGCGAGCGGAGACTTCACTGGCAGTTTCTGTTGTAGCTTCGGGCGTACTCATTTCAGGAGAAACAGAATGCTTTAAGGCTCGATTGCAAAGTTTTCTTCCCGATCCCCAAAAAGTAGGGGCGTTACTTGTGACAATGCCATTGCATATTACAAATTTCATCCGTTTCGGATACTTCTCTTAACTTAAAAACAGAATCATGGAGGGCAATGCTCCGTCATTGCCGTTCGCAGAGGACGATTAATCTGGGTGAACGCCCCTCATACGGCGGAAAAGGCGGAATTTTGTTCCGGTTCGCTATACGCTCGGTCTTGTCGCTACGCTCGGAACCCTACAGCTCAATCAATACGCAATGGCATTGTCACAAGTGTCGCCCCTACGAAAACAACCCACACAGTCCTGCGCCCGACTCTTGCTCCGCATCAAGCAGCGCGAGCTTTCGATCCGCGCCCCATCGATAGTTCCCCGAACGTCCGGTGCTCGGCAGCACGCGATGACAAGGAATGAGCAGCGAGATCGAATTCGCACCGACCGCCGAACCAACGGCGCGGCTCGCCTTGGGCCGATCCAGCTCGGCGGCGATTTGCCCGTAGCTGGTGCGCTCCCCAAAAGAGATTTCCATCAGCGCCCGCCAGACCGATTTTTGAAAGTCCGTGCCCTCGGGTGCGAGATAACGCCAACGCTGCGCCGGTTTCAGCCGTTCAAATCGGTCCAGCCACTCCAAAAATGCCTCGCGAAACACACTGTCCGCACGAACGTCGGTCGGCTTATCATCGTCAAAAACAAGCTCAGACAGGCCGGCCTCGGTGAAGTTAACCCGCACCCAGCCGAGCTTGGTAAGGAAATAACAGCCCCATTCTCTCGGCAAAGCGTGCGCCACTAAAGTAGTGAACAAATTATCATTTAGCCTTGCCATGTGGTTTCCGTCTTTCAATCTGAGTTGCAAATCCGAAATTACAACCGAAAGAACAACACTATGGCCGCCAAAGCACAAATCCAAAAGACCGCACGCGCTCCCCGTAACCCCGAAGCTGACCGCAAGAATCTCGATCTTGCCATCTCCGGCATCAACAAACAATTCGGCCCCGGCGCCCTCATGCGTCTCGGCGAAGCGACCAAGATGGAGATCGACGTCATCTCGACCGGCTCCATCGCCATCGACATCGCGCTCGGCACCGGCGGCCTCCCCCGCGGGCGCATCTGCGAGATCTACGGCCCCGAAAGTTCCGGTAAGACCACTTTCTGTCTCAGCGCCATCGCGCAGGCACAAAAAGAAGGCGGCAACGCCGTCTTCATCGACGTCGAGCACGCGCTCGATCCCCGCTACGCCAAAGTCGTCGGCGTCGACCTCGATAACCTCATGGTCGCGCAGCCTGAAAGCGGCGAAGACGCACTCAACATCACCGAGACCCTGATCCGCTCCAACGCGGTCGACATCATCGTGATCGACTCCGTGGCCGCCCTCGTCTCGAAAAACGAACTCGACGGCCAAATGGGCGACACCACCGTCGGCCTGCAAGCCCGCATGATGAGCCAGGCCATGCGCCGCCTCACCGCCGCGATCAGCAAGTCGCAGTGCGTGGTGCTCTTTACCAATCAAATCCGCGAAAAGATCGGCGTCATGTTCGGCAGCCCCGAAACACAGCCCGGTGGCCGCGCGCTTAAATTCTTCGCCTCCGTCCGTATGGACATCCGCCGCATCGGCCAGATCAAGGAGAGCAACGGCAAAGTCGTGGGTAACCGCACCCGTATTAAGATCGTGAAAAACAAAGTCGCTCCGCCCTTCACCGAGAGCGAGTTCGACATCATGTACAGCGAAGGCATCTCCCACTCCGGCTCGCTCGTCGACCTCGGCGTGGAGCACAAGATCCTCGAAAAGAAGGGCTCCTGGATTTCCTACAAGGGCGAGATGATTGGCCAAGGCCGCGAAGCCGCCAAGACCCATCTAAAGGACACACCCAAACTCGCCGACGAGCTGACCCAGCTCATCATGGAGAAAGTGCACCCGAAAGCCGGCGAGTCCCTCACCGGCAGCAGCGAAGAGGACGAAGCAGCAGAAGCCGAGGAGTAGTCTATTCTGGAGGGCAGCGTTCCACCGCTGCCGCGGATCTGCAGGCGGCCACAAATACTTCAATGCCCCTCACGAACGGCATGGCAGGAGCCATGCCCTCCATCACCCGATTTCGGGTGCGAGATCACCCCTTCGACCGAAATGCCTCAGCGAACTCGGAGCGATCCACGTCATCAGGCAGACTGCGACCCGTCGCGTAGGTGTAGAGGTAGGCTTTGAAAATGCCATCGACGGTGGCGGTGGCCGCCACCGCAGCGACCACAAGCAACACGCTCACCATGATCGCGACGACGAGCAGGGCATCGGATTGACTCGTGATCGCCAGCCAAAAGAGACCGGCACAGATCGCGAAAATCGGCAACATGAGCAGGAAGGCAATCGTGCCCATGGAGAAGTTCCCCATCAAAGCGGTGCCCCATGTGGACTTCAGCGTGCGCATCGAGCGTTTGAACGCTTCGATCGGCCCCACCCCATCAGTCACGATGACCGGGACGACAAAGTAAGTCATCGCCGTCCACGCGGAACCAAGGATCGCGGCGATAAAGCGCCCCGCTTTTTCGTTTCGCTCGATCGCTTTGAGCAGCATCCCGATCACTGCCGAGATCAGCGCCCAACCGAAAATCGAGTGGATGCGCTTCACCGCAAACTTCAGCCCAAAGCCGACCGAAGCCTCTCCACGCTCGAGGATCTCCATCACACAGGCACAAAGCGCTGAATTAAAAAATACGATCACGAAGTAGTTACAGAAATAGAACAAGAAGGCGGTGATATACATGGACGTATCCTGCGGCGCATCGCTCGTGCTATCCATCGCCGCCGACCACTCTTCAAAAAGACCAAACTGCCAGAGCGGCAGGATAAAACTGGCTAAGACAAGAAATGCCGCCGCCGTCGAAAGGACGGGGAATAGGGTCAGATGCTTATGCTCCCGAAGGAGGCCATAGCTTAGTTTCGTAAAATCCCAACTTCTCGATAATGATTCAAACATGCGACTATGGATAACGAGCGAAGGGTTGTTTGTAAATGTTGTTTGCGTTGGGGCTACACTTGTGACAATGCCATTGCCTATTAATACTAGCACCAAAGGTGCGTCTTATCTTAGCCTAGGGCAACGCCCTAGGATTTGAATCAACCATCTCTTGAGCCCTGAAAGGGCGACCTAATCGCGCAAAGGCTTGGCCTCTCGAATAGAACGCCCTTTCAGGGCTAGCTGTCTGGTGCTTAAATTCCCGGGGCATTGCCCCAGGCTGATATAGATTGCCCCTTTGGGGCGAGAAATCACGCTAATTGCAAATATGACAATCTAGTTTTCTGCTTAACGGTTATATCATTTTTAATATGCAATGGCATTGACACTTGTGAAGCCCCTACTTTTTGCGCTTCGGCAAGCCCTTAGCATTATAGACGCCTTTCGTCTTGCGCTTGCCTTTGGGCTTTTTCTTGGCGCCGCCGTATTGGCCGCCGCCATGCTGACCGCTTTGTAGAGTTTCGATTTGGTCGCGGATCATAGCCGCCTTTTCGAATTGTAGCTGGCGGGCGGCTTCGAGCATCTCTTCTTCCATCTCAGCGATCACGCTGGCCACATCACGGTCGTCCGACTCGGCAAGCAGGCCGACGACATCGTCCTCGTCTTGCTCGTAGCGTTTGCCGGGTGCTTGTAAACTTTCGTCGATGCCGCGCTTCACGCCGACGGGTGTGATGCCGTGCTCTTGATTATAGGCGAGCTGTTTCTCGCGGCGATAGTCGGTCGTCTCCAGAGTCTTCTGGATCGAGTTGGTGATGACATCGGCATACAAAATGACGCGCCCCTTTTCGTGGCGCGCGGCGCGGCCTGCGGTTTGGATCAGACTGGTGGCGCTGCGGAGAAAGCCTTCCTTGTCGGCATCGAGGATCGCAACGAGCGCGACCTCGGGCAGATCGAGGCCTTCGCGCAGGAGGTTGACACCGACGAGCACATCGAAGTCGCCCTTGCGCAAGCGACGGAGAATCTCCACGCGTTCGATCGCGTCGATATCGGAGTGGAGGTATTCCACATTCAGTCCGGCTTCGCGCAAGTAGTCGGAGAGGTCTTCCGACATACGCTTGGTCAGCGTGGTGGCAAGCGTGCGCTCGCCGGCATCGGCGGCCTTACGCACTTCGCCGATAAAGTCTTCGACTTGCCCCTTGATTGGGCGGATTTCCATCTCGGGGTCAACCAGGCCGGTGGGGCGGATGACTTGCTCGGCGATCGTTTGGGACACATCGAACTCGTGCTGCGCGGGCGTAGCGGAGACGTAGATCGTCTGCCCGGTGATCTGCTGAAACTCTTCTTCTTTCTGCGGGCGGTTATCCATGGCCGAGGGCAGACGGAAACCGTAATCGACGAGTCGCTCCTTACGCGCACGGTCGCCGTTATACATGGCACGCACTTGCGGCAGGGTGACATGGCTCTCGTCGACGAAGAGCAGGAAATCGTCGGGAAAGAAATCGATCAGGCAGAAGGGGCGCTCGCCCGGCTTGCGACCAGCTAGGTAGCGGGAGTAGTTTTCGATGCCCGTGCAGAAGCCCATCTCTTGAAGAAGCTCGATATCATACTCGGTGCGCATGCGGATGCGCTGCGCTTCAAGTAGCATGTTTTGTGATTCGAAATAAGCGATACGCTCATCCAACTCGGCGCGGATGCCAGCGATGGCGGAGTCGATCTTATCCTTGGGCGTGACGTATTGGGTCGCCGGATACAAATTGAACATTTCCAGCACATCACCCGTCTCGCCGGTGATCGGGTCGAGTTCGCGGATGCTTTCCAGCTCGTCGCCCCAGAACTCGACGCGGATGGCGGACTCCATGTAGGCAGGGTAGATGTCGACCACGTCGCCGCGCACACGAAAGGTGCCGCGCTTGAAGTCGATATCGTTACGCTCGTAAAGCGTGGTCACAAGTTGCTCCAAGAAATCGTCGCGCGACAGTTCGATTCCGGCGCGCAGAGGAATCATCATGGCCTTGAAGTCCTCCGGCGAACCGAGGCCGTAGATACAGGAGACGCTGGCGATGACGATGACATCGTTGCGACTGATGAGCGACGAGGAGGCGGAAATGCGTAGGCGCTCGATCTCGTCGTTGATCGAAGAGTCTTTCTCGATGTAGGTGTCGGTCTGCGGAATGTAGGCCTCGGGCTGATAGTAATCGTAGTAGCTGACGAAGTACTCCACCGCGTTTTCCGGGAAGAAGGCTTTGAACTCTGAGTAGAGCTGCGCCGCCAAGGTCTTGTTATGCGAAATGATGAGCGCGGGGCGCTGCACTTCTTGGATAACGTTGGCCATGGAAAAGGTTTTGCCCGAACCGGTGACGCCGAGCAGCGTCTGGTAGCGGTTGCCCGCACGCACGGACTCGACGAGCTGTCGAATCGCTTCGGGCTGATCCCCTTCCGGAGAATAGTCGCTGCATAACTTGAAATCCACAGGATTGAGAGAAAGCGGAGATGCCAATCGGCGCAAGTGGAAGTCTTGAAATGTGCGACTATGGCAATACAGCGCGGATGCGAGCGAAGAGCTGATCCGCTTTAGGGAGGCTTAGCATCACACTGCCCCCGCTGCCGACATCGGCGGCTTTGATATGGATAGTATGGCTGAAGCCCAAGCTAAGGTCTTCGGTGTAATCGACGTAGTAATCGACCAGATCGAGCGAGCGGGCGGCAGTGAAGCTGATAAGTGAACTGCTATTCAGGAGTTCGACCGCGAAGGGTGCATCTGACTCTGACGTATCCGGCAATAAGCCAAGCGCGAACTCAGTCGCATTGTCCAGCCCATCGAAATCGGGGTCGGCAGTGGACTGTTGCTTGGCTGGCGTGTTGAGCGAGAGAAAGCTACGCGACCATTCGTCATAGACATCGACCTTTAAAAGCGCATCAGGTGCGACAGCCATCGCGACCTGATTATTTGAGGTCACAGTGGAGTATCCATTCGTGAGAAAAATGCTGCCAGCTCGATAGCCAAGCGCTTCGGAGATATCAAAGATCCCGGAACTTTCGCTGATTACCTCGGCATCGAGGATATTGCAAACCTGGTCGGCGGCCGGTGCGGTCGCGCCGTCAGCGTAACTGGCCAAGAGCGAGTCCACCTCGATCACCCAGATATCACCCTCGCCATCGTCTTCGTTGACGTAGATATTCCCATCCGCAGACCAAACGAGATTATCCATATCCTCAAACTCATTATCCGAAAGCTGCGTCAGGGCTTGGTAGAGAACTTGTATGTCCGACTGGCGCCCAGCGCTCGCTAACTGTCCTTTGTCGAAGTTCAGCTCGGAACAATCGATAATGAACACCGCTTCTTTTTGCGAAGCGAGTGCGACTTCAAGCCCAAAGCCTTCGCTGTCTTTGTCCATATTCGTATGCACGTCTTCGGATTTGGAAAACAAAACGGCACCGATTTCAGTATTCTCCCACGAACCGCTGACGAGACTGCCATTACCTCCCGAGAAGATCCCCGAGATTGTACCATTCGTGCCAGCGGAGCCGACATGCCAATAGTAGAGATTACCTCCGACGAGTCCGTTACGCGCGAGGAAGCCGGCTCCCGGAGTATCGTCCTTCTCGCCGACGTAGAGCACAATGGGGGCAGTTCCCAAATCGTTCTCCCCGTTATCCTCCGACAGTAAAATGGCAATGGTATCGGTGCGACCGGTATTAATGATGGTGGCGTTCTCCCAGCTCCCGTCGCCGAGGTAGGGCGCCTCGTAAAGAAAGCGTGTCGCCAAATCCATCAGCCAGATATGACCGTCCCGTGGGCTGAAGACTTCTTCCCCCGTCATATACACACTATCGGCAAAACCCAGACCCGCCCCGAAGGTATCGGCGAGCCAGACATTGCCGGTGCAGAGGCGATTAATCTGGTCTGCTCCGGAGCCACCGTCCAACCAACCCCGACTCACGGCCACGACGACATCCGAATCGGGCCTTATTTGATTGTTGTTCGTGTTATCGGGAGTCCCCTCCGCGATCCATGCTTTGAGGCTCGGTAGATTCAGGTCCACCCGCGTGAAGGTAGAATCGGCACTTGTTTCATGATTTACAAAGACACGCAGCGTCTCGTTATCGTGAAGGTAAGCACCCAGACCGTCCCAATTATTGTAATTGCCGTCCGCCCAATCAAAGCCCTCGACCGCTCGGGTGCCCAAGGTATCCTCGCCCGTAATAATCTCGAAAGTTTTCCATCCGGTCGATTCCCCACTCGGCACCGTAAAGAAGACATCGCCGGCTCCATCCAAAGCATCGCTCGCAGGGACAGCGACGAGGCTGGCCAGCGCGATCGATATGCGAATGAATTGTGGATATCTGAACATTTGGCTGAACTAATGCTTCTGATTAGTCGATTGACAACGCTCTAAAGCATTTCTTCGCCCAATTAGAAGATTGAAAAACCGCTCCAATAGAGATTTAACTTGCCCTTCACCTAGTCGCTTCATTAGAAGCGCTTACTTCATTCCTAAACTAGATAAATCAAACTAATCGAAAGATGCCAGTAGCCACACCAAAACAATACGAAGCGATGCTCGACGCCGCCCAAAAGGGCAACTACGCCTACCCGGCCGTCAACGTGACTTCGATCACTACAATCAATGCCGCACTCAAGGCCTTCGCCGATGCGAAATCTGACGGCATCATCCAAGTTTCCACCGGTGGCGGTCAGTTCGCCTCCGGCCTGAACGTATCCGACGCCGCCTTCGGCGCGATCGTGCTCGCTGAAGCGACTCACCTGCTTGCTGAAAAGTATGACGTGCTCGTCGCTCTGCACACCGACCACTGCCACCCTGAGAAGGTGGACGGCTTCCTCAAGCCACTGCTCGAAGCATCCCGCAAGCGCATCGCCGAAGGCAAGGGTCCCCTCTTCCAATCGCACATGTTTGACGGCTCCGTCGTCGACCTAAAGGAAAACCTCGATATCTCGAAGGATCTCCTCAAGGAGTGCGCTGAGCTCGACATCATCCTCGAAGTCGAAGCTGGCTGCGTCGGTGGTGAAGAAGACGGCCACGACACTTCCGGCCTGCCCGCTGAAAAGCTCTACACCACTCCAGAAGACATGGTCGAAGTTTACGAAGCACTCCAGCCAATCGGCCGCTTCCTCTTCGCCGCGACTTTCGGCAACGTGCACGGTGCTTACAAGCCCGGCTCTGTGAAGCTCAAGCCCACCATCCTTCGTGACGGCCAAAAGGCTGTGACTGAGAAGCATGGCGAGAGCGCATTCATGGATCTCGTCTTCCACGGCGGTTCCGGCTCCGAGCTCAGCGACATCCGCGAGACTCTCGAGTATGGCGTCGTTAAGATGAACATCGACACCGACACTCAGTATGCGTTCACACGCCCAGTCGTCACTCACATCTGCGAAAACATCGAAGGTGTGCTCAAGATCGATGGCGAAGTCGGCAACAAGAAGACCTACGACCCACGCGGCTACCTAAAGAAGGCCGAGAAGAGCATGGCGAACCGCCTGATCCAGGCAGCAGAAGACCTCTGCTCCAATGGCAAGTCGATCTTCGGCACGGTCTAAAACCCACTCGAAGCGTTTATTTTCCAAAGCCGGATACGCTATAAGCGTATCCGGCTTTTTCTTTGTCACAGTTCAAACTTGCCCAGCGTCGATAGAAACACTGCATTATGCAGACAATTATGAAACGTCTTTTCGCCCCTTTAGAATCGCACCCTGCCGAAACGCGCGCCGCCATCGTGCCCGCCACCGTGACCAAGCTTAAAGAGCTCGGACTCGACGTGAGCGTGCAGAAAGGCCTTGGCCTTAAGTCGGACTTTACCGACGAAGCCTACGCCGCAGCCGGTGCAGAGCTAGTCAGCGATGCCGCGGCTGGTTATGCCGCGGCCGACATCGTGACCCGCGTGCGTAAGCCACAAGCCACCGAGCTCGACGCCGTGCGCCCCGGCACACTACATGTCAGCTTTCTCGATCCCTTCAACGAGAGCGCACTGATCGCCGATCTGGCCAAGCGCGACCTCTCGGCGATCAGCATGGAGATGATCCCCCGCAGTACGTTGGCGCAGAAGATGGACGCCCTCTCCTCTCAAGCCAACCTTGCGGGCTACGCGGCCGTCATTATGGCGACCGACCGCATGCGTAAGATTCTGCCCATGATGATGACGCCCTCCGGCACCATCTCCCCGGCGAGAGTGTTTGTAATCGGCGTCGGCGTGGCTGGCCTGCAAGCCATCGCCACTGCGAAACGCCTCGGCGCCCGCGTCGAAGCATTCGACACCCGCCCCGTCGTAGAAGACCAGGTCAAATCGCTCGGCGCAAAATTTATCAAGATCGACCTCGGCGACACCGGCCAGACCGATCAGGGCTACGCTCAGGAGCTCACCCCCGAGCAAATGGAAAAGCAACGCGAGGAAATGGCGAAGGCCTGCGCTCGTGCCGATATCGTCATCACCACCGCCAAGCTCTTTGGCCGCAAGGCACCCGTTATCCTGAACGAAGGCGTGCTCGCCCAGATGCAGTCCGGTAGCATCGTGATCGACTTCGCCGTGGAATCCGGCGGCAACGTAGTCGGCTCGAAAGTCGGCGAAGAAGTCGTGACTGCCAACGGCGTGCGCGTAATCGGCCCCGAAAACCTGGAAGGCTATTTCCCGAAGGACGCCTCGCTCATGCTGGCCTCCAATTTCTACAACCTGATCGAGCACTTCTGGGACGCGGAGGCGAAGGACTTCCAGTTCCGCGAGGAGGACGACATCCTCAAAGGATGCCTCATCACACGCGGCGGACGCGTGGTGCATGAAAACTTTAAAAACGATTAAGGCCTGAAGAAATCCTTGAACGGCTTGAAATCGACTCAAGCCTAGACAATACATCATCCATGCAGACCAACGACTCCGCTTACAATCCACTCGACGACATTGATAGAGTACTCGTCGATGAGGCGACTATCAAAGCACGCCTCAAAGAGCTAGGTGAAGAAATCAACCAAGCCTATGAAGGTCGGGAGTTGGCGGTCATCGGGATCATCAATGGGGCGATTATATTCGTCGCCGACCTGATCCGCGAGCTACGCATCCCCATACAGCTCGACAGCGTGCGTGTGCAGAGTTACTTCGACGAGTCTAAACCCGTGCAGACTCCCGAGATCATCGATAAGATCCGTCTGGATATCCAAGGCATCGATGTGTTGGTCATCGACGACATCCTCGACTCGGGTGTTACGCTCACTCGTGTGACTGAGATATTTCGAGCCATGGGCCCCGCCTCTCTGAAAACCTGCGTGCTTCTGGACAAGAAGACCACACGCAGCGTAGATTTCGAAGCTGACTTCGTGGGCTTCCGCATCCCAGACGAGTTCGTCGTCGGCTACGGCCTCGACTTCGCCGAGCGCTACCGCCAACTGCCTTGCATCGGCACATTGCGCCCCGAACTGCAAAATCCGCCCGAGTGGTCGTAGAGTGTATTTTCTCGGCATCGACGGTGGCGGTAGCCAAACGCGGGCGCTTCTGAGCGAAGCCTCCGGGAAAATCGTCGGGAAAGGCCTCGGAGGCGCAAGCAATCCCAGAGCCACGCCTGAGGTCGACCTTCGCCAGCATCTGCTGGATGCGATCCGACAGGCGACTCAAGGAATCGATCCACTCGAGGTGCGCGCAGCACATCTCGGCATCGCGGGCGCGGGAGATACCTCAACCCACGAAATACTCTCACAGATCGCCAGAGAGCATCTGCTCGGCAAGCAAACAGTGATCACAGTGGGGCACGACCTCGAGACTGCGCTCGAAAGTGGACTTTGCGGCGAGCCGGGAATCGTGCTCGTCGCCGGCACCGGCTCGGCCTGCTACGGGCGCAACGCAGCGGACAGCACCGCCGAATGCGGCGGCTGGGGCGATCTGGTGGACGACGCCGGGAGTGGCAGTTGGATCGGGCTGCGCGCGCTACAGGGTGCCGTACGGCAAGATGACCAGCGCCTGCCTGAGAGTCTTCTCAAGCAAGCAGTCATGGATTTTCTCAGCATCACCCAGATGACTGAATTCAAGACACGCATCCACGATCAAGGGCTGAGCCGCAGCGATCGCTCGAGACTCGCACCCGTCGTTATCGAATTGGCGGCCTCCGGCGACAGTGTCGCCGCTCTAATCGTCGACGATGCGGTCGATGAGCTATGCCAGCTCGCAGTGAGCACCCGTCGGCAGCTAGAGCTGCCGAATCCCTCCATCCTAATCTGGGGCGGACTGGCCGAGCATCCTTTTTTTAGAGAGTCCTTGGTCGCCGAGCTCGAAGCGCACGACTTCAAAACGCCCCCAAAGCGACCAAAGCTATCGGCAGCTGCAGGAGCCGTTCTACTCGCAATGAAGGCTGCACACGTCGAGACAAGGGAAGACACTATCTCACTACTGGCGAACACCTTTTATTAATTGAACTATAAGCTTTATTAGTCGCAGCTTGCCCTTCATGTTAGAACAACCTCTTTGACTACCATGAAGACTATAGCCATAATTGAAGACCAAACCGCCATCCGCGAGATGCTAAGTCAGGCCGTGATCGACCAAGATGTGTTCGATGTCATCATCGAAAGCGGCGACAGCCTCGCCGGCTGCGAAGCCTGCCTAGAACAGAAACCGGATTTTGTCATTCTGGATGTCATGCTGCCGAATCTAAACGGCACCGAAATCCTTCGTCGCTTCCGCCAAGATCTGCCGGACACCCAAGTATTGATTTTCTCTGGCTATCAAAGCCCGAGCCTCGTGCGTGAACTTTTGCAAGCTGGCGCGCACGGTTTCGTTGAGAAATCCGCACCTCTATCTGAATTGAAAAAGGGAGTGGAAATCGTCGCCAGCGGCGGCAGCTACTTCGGCCCCGAAGTCGCCCTCCTGTTGCGCGAAGCAATGGCGGACCCCAAGTCGAGTGATTCCGGCATCAATGTATTGACCAAGCGCGAGCGCGAAATCCTCCAACTGATCGCCGAAAGCCACAGCACCCGCGAAATCGCCACTAAGCTGGACATCAGCGTGAAGACGGCAGAGAACCATCGTACCAATTTGATGCGCAAGCTCGACCTCCACGATGTCGCTAGCCTCACGCGCTATGCGATCAACAACGGCTTGATTTCGATCAGCGGATAGCTTTTCCAGAGGTCAGAAGAGCGTTAATCACCGCACCGATTGCAAGCGGTCTTCCAGAATATTCAGCAGCCCAGGATGCTCACCCAGCAAGGGTGTCATCTCGATAAGCTCAAACGCCTGATTCTCGATGAGCCCTTCCGCTATTTCAACCACGTCGCCACCGGTTCCGGCATGGCGACCGGGTAAGAGAAAGAACATTGCGAGGATCAAACGGCCTCCACTGAAATCCGACAGGCTGCCCAGCGATTCAAGTAGTGGCTCGTTAAAGGCGTAGGCCTCCCCTTCCCTCCGCTCCATCGAGCAGGGCTGCACGGCGGCGACTTCTGCGCCGAGCTCTTGTGCGAGTTGCCGAGCGACCGCGTCGCGCACGCGATTTACCTCGCGGATCGGCGTGCCGTGATCGACGAGGGCGATCTTCGTCCCACTCGTCGGCGAGAGCGCACGCACCTGATCGGCGAGAATTTGAGCGAGGCGCGGATCGGGCGCATCCGGATCACCACCCGAGAGCACAGGCGCGATCTTGACGCTAAGATCGGCATGTTGCCCACGCAGCTCTTCGATCACTTCCGGCAGGTACTCTGAGATCGCTAGACTCGGGGCGAGAAAAAGCGGCAAGCAAATGAAGTCTCGGTGCCCCGCCTCGATACACTCGCGCAAGCGGCGCTTTACGATCGTCGCTGCCACGCCATTCAGCTGATCGGCGGACAGTTTGTGAGAATGCAGGAGGCTGACCGCCTCGACGCGAAAACCCGTGCGCATGGAAAGAGCCTCCGCGAGGCAACGCAACCAAAGCGTGGCTTGTGGACGGAGCGATCCGTTATCGATCAAAAATACGATGGGAGCAGTCATAGACAGTGAAGAGCGGACGACAATTTATTCACAGACTAAGGAAAATGTTTGCGAGATACAAATCATGCCACCACATTCTGGCACTATGAACAAGACCGCCCGCATTTTCGTTACCCTGCTCCTGGCACTTTGCCTACTTCCTGCGTGCACGCGTAAACAAGCCCCGACGAAACTTGGCAATCCTACTGGCAGCGAGAGCAGCGCAAACAACACAGGCGGCCTTGATGATCTGATCCCCGCAGGCAACGGCAACGACGACTGGAGCTTGGAAGGCGAGCTGCAAGCACGCGACGACACAATGGGCAACGGAAAGTATGGCGATTTCACAATGGTCGAAGGCGTCCTTCCCTCCATTTATTTTGGGTTTGATTCCTCTTCCGTCGGTGCATCCGAGCGCAGCAAACTACAGCAAGCGGCAGACTATTTGGAGCAAAACTCCGGCTACCACCTTCTCGTTGAAGGCCACTGCGACTGGTATGGTACCAGCGAGTATAACTTAGCACTCGGCGACCGCCGCGCAGCCAGCGTCAGCGATTACCTGGGCACACTCGGCATCACACCTCTACGCATCGAGAAGCTTTCCAAGGGTAGCCTCGAAGCCGTAAGCGGTCTCTCCAAGTCCGAGTCGTCGCAAGATCGACGCGCCGATCTGATCATCCTCAAGAAGTAGCCCATCCATAGGTCACAACGGCTATTGCCGTTGTGCTACAGAAGCGTATCAAACTAGCGAACGCACGACTCTGCTTCGATCAACCAACCGCCCCAAAAATCGGTTGAACTGAAAAACTAGGCCTGACGCCGTAGATGACGGGCATAGGCGCGCATCACACGCAGGTGCAATCTGGCTTGAGTATTGATGTAGATCCACCACGGCAGGGTGGGTGCGAAACCGTGAATCGAAGCGATCAGGCAAGCTTGCTCCGGAAAGAGGCGAAACTCCAGCCGCCCCGGAGGATCGACCTCACGCGAGAGCACACCGCCGGAAATGTAAAACGCACAGCGGCGGTCACTGCCCAAGGAATAGCGGGTGGGGGTCAGCTCCAAGAGAACCGTCCGTCCTCCGAGTGAGCTGAAGCGAACAATGCCCTTACTGTCTTTATCGGCATTAATGAGCCCTCCAAAACGGCGGCTAAGCCACTCGCCATACTCCGTGGCGACCTGCTGCGCACTCCACCCTTCCGGGAGCGGCATCCGCTGGACAGAACGTACGCGACGGGCTTGCTTAATCAGTTGGCGGTCAGACGCCTGGGTCGTACTCCGCGGATTCGGTTTGGGCTGCCCCAAGGCATCGACGCTTTTGTGGAACGAATCCTCAAAGCTGACGAAGCGATCTTTAAGCCGATCCGTCAGCGCATTAGGCCGCGCCTCCAAGTCGTGCTGGAGGCTTTCCTGCAAGGGGCCGACTAGCGCAGGGGGCACACTGCCGAAGACGGAGACCCAATGCTTTGACAGACCAAAGCAATTAAAAGGGAAGTTTACAAAATGAGCCGACTTGCCGAGCAGCTGCGCCGTTCGCCGGATCATCTCCCGGTAAGTCATCGGTCGATGGCCACCTAAATCATAGGTCGCCCCTTGCAGCTCTGCATCCTGAAGGCAGAATTCGAAGGCCTGACAGACATTGGCAATATCGATCGAATGTGTCTTCGACCGTACCCATGCAGGTAGTAGCATAATCGGCAAGCGCCGGACGAGGTTGATGAGCAATGAAAATGAAGAGCCGCCCGGACCGAAGATGAGACCCGCGCGTAACACGGTCACCTTGACCGAGCGCGAACGGAGCACATCCTCCACCTCAAGCCTGCTGCGAAGATGGGGCGAGAGCGCCTCATCTCCGCTTGGCAGCAGCCCGCTCAAGTAGATAACATGCTTGAGACCTGCCGATTCGGCGGCGCGGATAAAATTATCGGCGAGGAGAAGATCCGTATCTTCAAAGTTGCCCTGCACCAGGCGACTCGAGGGCGCCATGGAGTGCACCAGGTAGATGCCATATTCGCAGCCTTCCAGTGCTTCTGTAACCTTAGGCAGCGAGTAGAGGTCGCATCGGCGCCACTCCGTGCTGGAGGCCTGAGCATCTGCCCCCGCAACCGAAGCACTCCGCGTAAGTGCTCGAAAGCTGTAATGCGACTCTAGGTGAGTTCGTAAATGCGACCCGACGAAGCCGCTGGCACCCGCTACAGCAACCAGCGGCTTGTGGTCCACATCGGAGCTAGGCATTGGCTAGCTATCGAGGAAGCTGTCGAGCATCCAGATTGTTTTTTCGTGGACTTGGATGCGGGCAATCATGAGGTCTTCGGTCTGATCGTCGCCTGCGTCACCAGCAGCATCGCGCGCCTTCATTAGATCAGCCACGAGCGATTTGTTGGCTGCGGAGAGATGTTTCACCATGGCGTCGGCACTGACATCCTCGGCGATCTCTTTCATGCCTGCCAGCTTGGCCAGATTTCCGAGCCCACCGGGTGCAAGCGCACCGAGTGCACGGATACGCTCGGCAATCTCGTCGATCGCAGGGAAGAGTTCGGTGTATTGATCTTCGAAGGCGTTGTGCAATGCGAAGAAGGCGGGGCCACGTACATTCCAGTGGCAAATATGTGTCTGCCCCAGCACGGCGTAGGAATCTGCGACGACTTGGCGCAGCGCTTTAACGACTTGTGTGGATTTGTTTGTAGTTTTCTTTTTAGCCATGGCAGAAGATTAGTGAAATACGCATCGAATGCAAATGGAGCGCGGGAAAAGCACTTGAGCTATAAGCAATAAAAACTATAGCGAAAAGTACACTAATATGGGTCCTCCGGGCTAACCGGGGGCACCACCTTGGAGTGATAACTAAAATTCGCCTGCTTGACTTCAACGGCGAGTCGCCCGACTTTCTTTCGCCTAAACACACAGCCATGGCCACTGCGACACTCAACTACGAACCGATGGTCTTTGCTCCCAAGCTTGGGAACGAAGCGCCGCTCACTGCAATCCAAGAAGAAGTTCTTGCCCTCAAGAAAGAGCGCAACGCCCTCATCCTCGCGCACAACTATCAGGTCGACGAGATCCAACGCGTGGCCGACTACGTGGGCGACTCCCTCGGGCTCGCCTACAAGGCCGAAGAGGCCGATGCCGATTGTATTGTGTTCTGCGGTGTGCACTTCATGGCCGAGACCGCGAAGATCGTAAATCCCAACAAGCCCGTGCTCCTGCCCGAACTCGAAGCCGGCTGCTCCCTTTCCGACTCCTGCCCCGCCGAAAAACTCGCCGCCTATAAAGAGGCGCACCCGAATGTCTACGTCGTCGCCTATATTAATTGCTCGGCCGGCGTGAAGGCGCTCTCCGATGTGATCTGCACCAGTGGCAACGCTATGAAGATCGTCGGCAAGGTGCCGGCGGATCGCGACATCCTCTTCGTGCCCGATCAAAACCTCGGCCAGTGGGTCAGCAAACAGACCGGCCGCGAGATGCAGCTCTGGCCAGGCTCCTGCTATGCGCACGTGCTCTTTACGCAGCAAGCCATCGAGCGTCTTAAACTGAAATTTCCCGATGCCCTCGTCGTCGCCCACCCCGAGTGCGTCGAGACCGTCCGCGACAATGCCGACGAAGTTTGCAGCACTGAGAAGATGATCGGCTTCTGCCGCGATTGCGATGCCGAGCAGATTATCGTCGTCACCGAAACCGGCATGATCCACCGCCTCCAGCGCGAGATCCCGGAGAAGACTTTCATCGCCGGCCCCACCGACACCTGCGCGTGCAACGACTGCCGCTACATGAAAATGAACACCATCGAAAAACTGCGCGATTGCCTGCGCGACATGAGTCCCCAAATCGAGATGCCCGAAGACATCCGCCAAAAAGCCTACGCCCCCATTAAGCGTATGCTGGAGTGGAGTAAATAGTCCGTGGCTCAGAACCACGCCACGGCGACGTACCGCAACGATCTGATTCGGGCGCCCTTCATGGGCATCCTCGAAGCGGGCTGGATGACCTTCGCGCTGGTGATCGCCATCCGCTACTTCGACGCGAGCGAGACACACAAGGCCTTCATTGCCGGCGCCGGGCCGATCGGGTTCCTCATTGCACCACTCACGCTTTACATCGCCGCCAGCCTCCGCGCTTGCCCCAACCGTGCCTGCACCTTCGTTTTCGGCATCGCAGCGCTGCTACTCGTCGGAGCCAGTATCGCGCAATCGCTGCTCTTTTTCACACTCTTTGCTGTATTCAGCCAAGTCGCTGCCGTCCAGCAGGGGTCGCTGATGCTACAAATCTACACGGAGAACTACACCCGTGTGGAGCGCGGCAAGCGCATGACATGGCCGTTCATTCTGACTGCGCTTTGCTCCATTGGCTTCGCCTTCGTGGGCGGCCGTCTGCTCGACCAAAAGATCGAAGATTATCACTGGATCTTTATCATTATGACCGTTGCGGCAGCCACTTGCGCACTGGCCTGTATCAAAATCCCCAGCAGTCCGCTCTCGCGCGACAATGTGGGCAATCCCTGGCAAAGCTTTAGCCTGATCTGGAAAGACCGCTTCTTCGGCTTCCTGCTTGGCAGTTGGATGTTGCTCGGCTTCGGCAACCTGATCGCCCTGCCCGTGCGCGTCGATTACCTCGCCAACCCGATCTACGGAGTCAACGCCAGTAACACCCACATCGCGCTGCTGATGCTCGTGATCCCCGCATGTGCCCGCATACTCAGCACCAAGATGTGGGGGCACTTCTTCGACCGCTTGCATTTCGTCACCACGCGTAATCTGCTCAGCTTCTTCTTCCTACTCAGTATCGCGCTCTTCTTTTTCACCACTAATATCTACGTGCTCGGCACCGCCATGGCCTTTCAGGGACTGGCCTTCGGCGGCGGCAAAATTTTCTGGAGCCTTTGGGTGACCAAGATCGCCCCCGAGGAGAAAGCTTCTTCCTACATGAGCATCCACATGGCACTCACCGGACTCCGTGGTTCCCTCGCCCCCTTTCTAGGTTACTATATATTGAGCCATTCCACGCCAGCGAGTGTCGCCACCATCGGCATGTTTCTCATCTGCGTCTCCATCGTGCTCTTTGAGCTGGTGCGCGGACACGCGCGCTTGCGCGGTGAATAAGCAGATTCCGTGTTGCCCTCGCGAAAATCACTCGCTTTATCTTCCTGCAGCATGACAGACAAAACCCTGACAATTTCCATCGGCACCGACCACGCGGGCTTTCCCCTAAAAGCCCCCATTATCGACTTCCTCAAAGCGCGCGGCTGTGAAGTCATCGACTGTGGCTGCGACTCAGACGAATCCTGCGACTACCCGGACTTCATCCGCCCTGCCGCCGAAGCCGTCGCCTCCGGCCAGGCCGACTACGGGATCGTGCTCGGCGGCTCCGGCAACGGCGAAGCCATCGTGGCCAACAAGGTCAAAGGCGTCCGCTGCGGCCTCTGCTGGGACGAGTGGTCGGCACAGATGACCAAAGAACACAACAATGCCAACTGCATCGCCATCGGCGCACGCCCCGTGCCCGAAGCACTCGCTCTCAAGATCGTCGGCATCTGGCTCGACGCTGAATTCGAAGGCGGTCGCCACGAGCGCCGCGTCAAAAAAATTGAGAGCTAACAATTAAGTTGGAGTTCCGCCTTTAGGCGGCCATCGAAGTCAAGCCACACATCCCCGACCGCCTAAAGGCGGAACTCCAACCTAAAAATCACCTAGCCTTTGACTCACTCTCATCCACTAGCGAATCAACTCGCGGCTTGAAACCTCCCCAAGCTGTGCTCTGATACACTTTTTACAAATATCAAAACCACACATTTCCCATGGCCTGCGAAGATAAACCAAAAGACAAAGAAGAAAAATCGATCAAGATCCAAGAGACCTTTCTGAAAGAGCGTAAGGTCTTCCTCTGGGGCGAAGTCTCCGACAAGTCGGCACGCGACGTTACGGAGAAGCTGCTCTATCTGGAGATGGACGCTCCTGGCGAAGAGATCACCTTCTACATCAACACTCCCGGCGGCTCGATCACAGCCGGCATGGCGGTCTACGATACGATGAAGCTCATCAGCTCACCGATCAAAGTCGTCGTCACGGGTATGGCCGCCAGCATGGGTTCGATCCTCCTTTGCGGTGCCGACAAGGGCAACCGCTTCCTCTACCCGCACTCACGCGTGCTCATCCACCAGCCGCTCATATCCGGCCAGATGATCGCCGTGGCTGTGGACATCCACATCCAAGCGATGGAAATGGAGCGCCTCCGCGACGAGCTGAACGCCATCCTCGCCGAATCCTCCGGCCAGCCGCTGGAAAAGATCCAAAAGGACACCGACCGCGATTTCTACATGACCGCCCCAGAAGCCATCAAATACGGCCTCGCCGACGCGATCATCGAAAAAATTTAGCTAGCTTCGCCGTAGTCGAGGGCTCCCCGCATGCTCGAAGAAAACAAACGCACCAAGGCCTGGATCGGCGACGCCGTGCTGGCGCTCTTTGCCCGTGAGTGGATCCTGAAGCAGTCGGACATTGCCGTGAAAGATCGCGCCGAGGTGTTTATTCAAATGACCTCCAATCAGTTCCTCGCCTCACTCGGCGAGCCCACCGCAATGGAGGCTGAAATTGGCGTAGTCTATGAGGACGAAAGCCTGCAAGCCGCCTTCGACTTCATCGAGCGAAAGTTTCTACCGGTCTTCGTGAAGCAGCGCCAGAAGCGTAAGCGCCCGGGGAGCTATCGGAATAAGAAATAGACGAAGAGTCACAAACTGAGCCATTCATACCTCTGATCATAATTCACCATGAAACGTTCTAAATTAGTTCTAATCGCGATCGCCTGCATCTTAGTTGCCTTGATTGCTTATACGTTGCTACGCGACGAGAGCTCAACAGACACAGTTGAAATCTCCACGGCCCCCGTCATATCTTACGAGCCGTTTAGCCAAGATGCATTCCCTTTCGTAGAAAGTATCGAATACACAAAGGATCAAAAGGCTCTAAAGGAAATAATAATTCATGATGCCGTCGGGGATACGCAGAAAAGACACCCATATCCCGAAATGGACATCACCCGAGTGTCTACCAGCAACGGCGGAGACGGCGCGATCCATTTCAAAATTACTTTCTCGGAAGCGATTCCAACGCCGCCTACATTTGAGTATCCATACCGCATTTGGCTTATTTGTGATTTAGATAACGATCCAAACACAGGGAATGACAGACCAGGAACAATTGGAGAGGAAGTCGCCATCTCGATTACAGGATGGGGCGAAGAGGACGAATGGTCTTACAAAACCATAAATAAATCTGAACTGGGAAAATCTGTCGAAACCACGATCGAGCAAATCTCGTATCAGAATAAAACCCTTAGCTTTCAATTGAGGCATCACTCACTTCCTGAAGAGCAGATCATCGGGTTTAAAATAAAGGCCTGCGCCAGCTCAGTTAACAATGTTGATCAATGTCCAGACAAAGCGCGCACATTGCCTTTCGCGTTTTCTACGCAGAATTTGTCTCAATGGATCCAACAAGCAAAATAGGCGGATTGCACGCCTAAGCCGTCACGTCCGCCCGCTTCTTACGGATCGCCTCGGCCACGAGCTTGGCGTTGCGCAGGTTGCTCTTGAAGGCGACGTCGAAGAGGTCGCCGAGCACAGGGATGGTGCCGACGAGCCAGTCGATACCGATGTTGAGCAGCATCTTTAAGATCGTGCGTCGGCCTAACTTGAGGCGGAGGGCTTCGAAGATAAGATACAGCTGCGGGATGAGTGTCAGCGTATCGCCGACCGCAGGGATCAGGCCGATGATGCCATCCCAACCGAAACGGATACTCGTGCCGGGGATTTCGAACCTCGCATCGAAGAGATAGGCCAGCTTCTCGATACGTCGCAGATGCGGCGAATACTCATCCTCGTAAGGATCGAGATTGGGGGCGTCGTCGGGGGCGTTTTCCATGACTCTGTTGGGAATTTATCGAAATCGTAGCGAACCCGCGCGAGCGGGGTCGACGTGCAGCAAGTTCAGCTCCGACCTCCGACGACGCGACTCGCGTCACATCGCTACAAACTGAAACTACTCCTCTTCCGGCGCGGGGCCGAAGTGGATCGTGATATCTTCGAGCGTGTTGTCGGGCCCCACCAATTGGGCTTCGATCAGGCCGCCGAGCTCAGTCTTGCCGTAGAAGATGATTTCCTTGGAAGCGATTTCCGAAGTCTGCGCGTCGATGCCGAGCGATACGGATGAAATCGCCTTGGCTGTATAGCTGATGATGCCGTCCTTGAGCGTGTAAGTGAGCTTGAAATTGAAACCAACGGGGATGGTTTCGAAGATGGTTTCTTGCTTGGAAACACCGTCGCCGAGATCGACCTTCTGCGAGCCGATCGGAAAGTTGAGCTCGGGTCCGATGTGCAGGTTGGCCGTTTCGCCAGATTCGAGCACGACGGAAGGATAGACGTAGAGCTCGCGGATCGCGGAGCCGTCAGCGGCACGATCGAGAACTTTGGCGGAGATGAGCAGTGACTCGGCCGATGCCAATATAGGCAACACCGAGAGGAGAGCGATGAGCAGTGTTTTCATAAAATGTAGCACAGGCATCTTGCCTGTAAATGATGTGATAACTGAACACAGGCAGGATGCCTGTGCTACTGGATTACTTTTGCACGAGATCCCAGCCTTCGTTCTGGATGAGCGCCTCGGCCTTTTTGAATTTGAGAGTCTTTTCCTCAGGGCCCTTACGGATGGTCACGGTGTCGTTACGCCCGACTTTGGGCAGCTCGCGGCGAATAGGCTCAACCTTGGGCAGCTCCACTTGCTTTCCCCGGGCTGAGCCTGTCGAAGCCTGCGCAGAGGCTCGTTGAGGTTGCGAGGCAGCGGCGGCCGCGCCGAGTGCGCCGACGTTTTGGCCACCCTCGGTGCCGGGACCGGCGACTTGCGCGACCTTCGACATGCGGTCGAGCATATTGTTGAAAGCTTCGGCGCTAGTCGCACTGCGGAAGACAGAATTACAAATCTCCGTGCGAACGTTGGTCATCAACTCCTGGAAGAAGACGTAGGCCTCGCTCTTGTATTCATTGAGCGGGTCTTTCTGGCCGTAGCCGCGAAGATTCACCGCGCGGCGGAGCTCTTCCATCTCAGTGAGGTGGTCTTGCCAACGTCGGTCAAGTGAGCGAATAATAAGGTAGCGTTCGAGGCCGATGAGAGCTTCTTTCTCCTCAAACTCTTCGCGTTGGTCGTAGGCGTCGTTGATCTTACCGAGGATGAAGTCGTGCTGGGCTTGGGCTTCGAGGGCTTCAATCTCCTCGGCCTTAAGCGCGATGGGGAAATAGGCATTCAGCCAGCCGAGGAAGCGATCCATGGCTTCGTTGTCGCCTGCCTTCTCGGCATCGAGTGCGTTCAGGCGCTCTTCGAGCTCTTCCTCGATCATTTCGAAGACGATCTCTCGAGGCTTCTCGGAATGGATGGCGTCGTTACGCAGGCCGTAGATCACTTCGCGCTGGGTGTTGAGCACGTCGTCAAACTGAAGGAGGCGCTTACGGATGGAGAAGTTTTGCTGCTCGACCTTCTTCTGAGCATTTTCGATCGACCAGTTGAGCGCGGGGTGCTCGAGCTCTTCGCCCTCGGTCATAGACTTTTCGAGGATGCGGGAGATGGGGCCGGCGTTGGCGAAGAGACGCATGAGATCGTCTTCGAGTGAGACGAAGAACTTGGACATGCCGGGGTCGCCTTGACGGGCACAACGGCCGCGAAGCTGGCGGTCGATACGGCGAGACTCGTGGCGCTCGGTGCCGACCACGAAAAGCCCGCCAAGGTCGGCGACGCCTTGGCCGAGCTTAATATCGGTACCACGACCAGCCATGTTGGTGGCGATGGTGACAGCGCCTTTTTGACCAGCGTTGGCGACGATCTCGGCTTCTTGCTCGTGGAATTTGGCGTTCAACACGCTGTGCACGATCTTACTGCGCTTGAGCATGCGGGAGAGCAGCTCGGAGGCTTCGACCGAGGCGGTGCCGACGAGAACGGGCTGGCCGGCTTTGTTAGCCTCTTCGATCTGATTGATCACGGCGTTGAACTTTTCGCGGCGCGTCTTGAAGACGACGTCGTTAAGGTCGACGCGAACATTAGGCTTATTGGTCGGGATGACCATGACTGAGAGGCCATAAATTTCGTGAAACTCGGAGGCTTCGGTTTCCGCCGTGCCGGTCATGCCGGAGAGCTTATCATACATGCGGAAGTAGTTCTGGATGGTGACCGTGGCGTAGGTCTTGGTCTCCTTCTCGATGGTGCAATTTTCCTTAGCTTCCACGGCTTGGTGGAGGCCGTCCGACCAGCGGCGACCGGGCATGACGCGGCCTGTATTTTGGTCGACGATATTGACCTTACCACTTTGCACGACGTATTCCTTATCGCGCTCGTAGAGGCTGTAGGCGCGGAGCAGCTGGCTGATGCAGTGGATGCGCTCGCTGGTTTGTTGGAAAAAAGTTTCGGCTTCGAGCTTCGCCTTTTGCTTTTCCTCGGGGGAAAGCTCGTCCTGCTTATCGATCTCGATGAACTGAGTGGGAAGATCGGGCAGCATGAAAGCGTCGGGATCGTCCGGGCTCATAAGGGTGCGGCCTTTTTCGGTGAGGTCGGCCTGTTGCTGCTTTTCGTCGATGACGTAGTAGAGCTCTTCTTTGAGTGCGTAGCGCTGCTCTTTATTGAAGTCGCTGTTCATCTCGAGGTCGAACTTATCGACAGCGCGGCGGAATGCGGGCACTTCGTTCAAGCGGTGGAACTGTTTGTTCTTAGGCATGCCGAGCTTGACCTGATAGAGGCTAGCGACGGCGTCATTTCTCACCTCGGGGCTGGAGCTTTCGTCTTCGAGCACCTTTTTGGCCTCGGCGACCAGCTTGTTGCAGAATGCCTGCTGCTTGGAAAAGAGATTCTGAATCGTGGGCTTCACCTCGTGGAAAGGCAGCGGGTTGTCGTCCTGCATGGGTCCCGAAATGATGAGCGGGGTGCGGGCTTCGTCGACGAGGATAGAGTCAACTTCGTCAATGATACAAAAGTAGTGGTCGCGCTGGACTTGGTCTTCCTTGCGGCTGGTCATGCCGTTGTCGCGCAGGTAATCGAAGCCGAACTCGGAAGCGGTGCCGTAGGTGATGTTACAGCCGTACATCTCGCGACGGGTCTGCGGATTCATCGAGTTTTGGATACAGCCGACAGTGAGCCCGAGGAAACGGAAAAGGTGCCCCATCCACTCGGAGTCACGACGTGCGAGGTAGTCATTGACGGTGACGAGCTGGCAGTTGCGGCCGGTCAAGGCGTTGAGATAAAGCGGGCAGGTGGAGACGAGGGTCTTACCTTCACCAGTGGCCATTTCCGCGATACGGTTTTCGTGGAGCGCGATACCACCGATAAATTGCACATCGTAGTGCACCATTTCCCAAGGCAGCTGATGGTCGCAGACATCGTAGCTCTGTCCACACATGCGGCGGGCAGCGCTCTTCACCGCGGCGAAGGCTTCGGGCAGAAGATCGTCGAGGCTCTCGCCGTCTTCCTGATTGCGCTTCATGAACTCGGCCGTTTTGGCGCGGAGCTGCTCGTCGGTGAGCGATTGGTATTCGAGCTCAATGGCGTTGATACGCTCGATGATGGGCTGACACTTTTTGAGGTATTTACCGTAGTGACGACCTGAGAATTTCTTAAGAATGGATGCGATCATGAGACCTATTATATGCTGAAAACGATGAATCTTACGCGGATGCGAGCTTCAAGGGGACAGCCCGTTCGCGAAAAAGTGGCCAAAATGGTGAAAGTGCCGCTGACTGGCAAGAGTCTTATCGCGCACTACGGGATTGACTCAAAGGCGGATTCTCGCGGTTTAGGAGGCATGAATATCGTTTGTCTGGACTTGGAAGGGGTACTGATCCCCGAGATTTGGATCGCTTTCGCGGAGAAAACCGGGATCGAAGCGCTCAAGCGCACGACTCGCGATGAGCCCGACTATGATGTGCTCATGCGCTACCGTTTGGACATTTTGGACAAAGAAGGCTTTAAACTGGCCGACATCGAAGAAGTGATCGGCACGCTCGATCCGTTGCCCGGCGCGCAGGAATTCGTCGAATGGGTGAGCGCGCAGACACGTCTCGTCATCCTATCCGACACCTTCCGCCAATTCGCAGGCCCGCTCATGGCTAAGCTCGGCCACCCCACTCTTTTCTGCCACGATCTGGTGATCGACGAGACCGGCCGTATCGCCGACTACGCGCTGCGCCTGAAAGACCACAAGCGCAAGGCCGTCGAAGCCTTCAAGGCGCTCAACTTCGATACGTTCGCGGCGGGCGACTCTTACAACGACCTGAGCATGATCGACGTGGCCGACAACCGCGCGCTCTATTGCCCGCCGGAGCGTCTAACGACGGAACGCCCCGAGCTACCCGTCGCGCGCAACCACACAGAGCTACGCCAAATCATCGAAGGCATCCTTTAATTCCCGCATCCCATATCCCACTATGCTTGTTCACACTGTATTCTTCTGGCTTCGCAAAGACCTCGACGGCGCTCAAATCACCGAGTTCCGTATGGGGCTCGAGAGTCTAAAAACAATCGGGCACGCAGAGGCGGTCTATA
>PPCM01000288.1_pt1 | contig 58836 bp, 40 predicted proteins | sample 1555541 | NCBI WGS metagenome assembly PPCM01 (sample SAMN05284479, study PRJNA326546) | Marine sediment metagenome, whole genome shotgun sequencing project. | isolation source: marine sediment | place: Germany: Wadden Sea | collected 2012-09-05 | reverse complement strand
CGAATTTATCCATCATGCAAATTTAATTTTTAGACAGAGTTAGATTTACACCCTCCATATTTTCCAATAATATTCTGATGGCCGACTCATTTTGAAAACTCATACTTTCATGAATCAACAGAAAGTTATTATCTTTACTAAGGAGGCACTTTTAGATTCACCACTAACACCCAACAACACATGAACATTACTTTTAAAATCCACTACAACACTTCCTGGGGGCAGCAATTACTAATTGTTGGCTCGTCACCCGAACTTGGAAGATGGGACTACAAAAAGGCATTGGTTATGAATTATCAGGCAGGTGGATTCTGGGTTTGCGAAATAAATCTAGAGAGCAATACGGATCAGCTTGAATATAAATATATACTAAAAGATGAGCATAATAACTTCTTACAGGAGGAAGGTAAATCACGTGTCATAAAGCTCGCTGAGATTCCATATAAAACAGCATTTATACACGATTCCTGGCAAAACATCTCAAATACAGATAGAGCATTAAAGAGTTCTGCTTTTTCACAAGTGATTATGAGGCGTCCAGCAACAGTATATCCCTACATGCTAAATAGTTACCAATCACAGATCCAACTTCGGGTTAACATTGCACGAATAGGCAAAAAGCACAAACCATTTATTATTGGGAATCAGGAATATCTCGGCAATTGGGTTTTAGATAAGAACAAACCGCTCAAAGAGCTCAACAACTCAGAATGGTACATCAACCTGGATGCTAGTAAGATAAAATTCCCTTTTGAATATAAATATGGTATTGAAACCACCACAGAGAAAAACAAACATATTATTGAAACCGGAAAAAACCGGACAATACATAACCCATCAATAGATGCGAAGACATACTTCTACAAAAAAAATGATGGGCAATTCAACGATCCTTTAGAAAAATGGAGAGGAGCGGGAGTAAGTATCCCTGTTTTCTCATTACGTTCTGAACGTGGTTTTGGTATCGGAGAATTTATTGATCTCAAAGAATTCATCGATTGGGCAAAAAAGGTCGATCTAAAAATGATTCAGATCCTCCCTATTAATGAGACCATTGCATCACATAACTGGCTGGATTCTTATCCCTACAAAGCCATTTCGGTAATGGCTCTCCATCCGATGTATTTGAATATTGAAAAAATGGGCACCATGAAAGACCCGCATCTGCAACAGCTTTACAAGGTTAAACAAAAAGAACTTAATGCCTTCCCTGTTTCCCATTATGTAGAAGTATTAAAACTAAAGTCCAGGTTCTATAAACAACTATTCGATCAGGATAAACATGAATTTATTAAGGATAAAGATTATCTTGATTTTTATGCAAAGAATAAAGATTGGTTAATTCCCTATGCTGCTTTTGTATACCTGCGAGATAAGATGGGCACAGCAGATTTCCAACAATGGGGAAATTATAGCATATACGATGAACGACTCATTATCGATCTCTGTAAGCCCGAATCGGAAACCTGGGATGATATTGCCATCCATTATTACATTCAGTATCATTTACACAAACAGCTCACAGAAGTTGCTGATTACGCCCGCGAGAATGGTATTGTTCTTAAAGGAGATATTCCCATAGGGATTAGCCCGCAAAGTGTTGAAGCATGGACAGAACCTCATTTATTCAACCTGGATGCTCAGGCCGGAGCTCCACCCGATGATTTCGCAATTGAAGGTCAGAATTGGGGATTCCCGACCTACAATTGGGATATCATGGCAAAAGATGATTTCTTATGGTGGAAAAAACGTCTGCAAAAAATGTCTGAATATTTCGATTCCTATCGAATTGATCATATTCTTGGTTTTTTCAGGATATGGGAAATACCAATGGATGCCCTTTCTGGAATTTTGGGATATTTCAAACCATCCCTGGCATTAACACCCTCTGAAATCAATAATTTTGGAATTGAATTTGATGAAAACAGATTCTCTAAGAGCTATATAAAAGGTCATTTCCTACCACATATTTTTGGTGAATTCACCGATGAAGTCAGAGCGACTTTCCTCCAATCAAATGGTTTTGATAGCTATGAATTGAAAATCCCTTTTAATACACAACGAAAGGTTAATAATTTCTTTTTGAAAGAGAAAACACTGGAAGAATTGAGTGAAAAAGAAATTAAAATCAGAGATGGATTATTCAAACTAATTGCTGAAGTACTTTTTATTAAATATCCTCATTCGAATGAAGATGTATGGGTTCCCAGAATTTCTTTACACCAAACTCATTCTTATAATGAGCTTGATGAATGGACAAAAGAAAAACTTAACCAATTATATATTCATTTCTTTTACAAAAAGCATGACGACTTCTGGCACAAAGAAGCTTTGAAAAGATTACCGGCACTGCTTCGAGCAACAGAAATGCTTGTATGCGGAGAAGACCTTGGAATGATTCCCGCGTGTGTTCCTCCGGTGATGAATCAATTGGGAATTCTAAGTCTGGAGATTCAACGCATGCCAAAAAATCCACATGTTGTGTTTGCCCATCCAAATGATGCGCCATATTTATCTGTTTGCACTACTTCCACACACGACATGACAACTATTCGTGGGTGGTGGGAAGAAAACGCAGAAAACACCCAGCGCTTTTACAACATTGAACTCGGCAACTATGGAACTCCTCCCTATTATGCTGAACCATGGATTTGCAGACAAATAATTGATCAACACCTATACTCTCCGGCGATGTGGACTACATTCCCCATTCAGGACTTATTATCAATGGATGGTCACCTACGTTGGGAAGAAACAAAAAATGAACGCATTAACATCCCCAGCAATGTTCGTCATCGCTGGAGATTTCGTATGACTCAAAGTTTGGATGACTTGTTAAATGCAAAGGATTTCAATGCAATGCTCAAAGAGATGATTAATCAATCGGGCCGAAATCCAGAATTATGATCATAAAAAAAGAGAAGATGACTTACAAAATAAAGTCACCTTCTCTTTTATCAAATCGCTGAAACCCATTTGAGTTTCCTCAGGATTCATGTCAATTGACTTAAATTAAAAAAGTCAATATAACGTGTGGAATCATCACCATATAATTTAACGTTATCTCCAATTATCTGATAAGTACTCTTTACGCCTTTCACTTTTGAGAAAAAAACTTCGAATTCTTTCCCTTTTTCATCGGACATAATTAACTGAGCGAGTTCTTCACTCTTATTAGAAACAAGTGACTTACTACAAATTGGACACTTAAACTCTACATTTTCTCCAGCTTCAATTACAAATTGAGGATGATGTACAACTTCATAATTACCTAATTCAGGATGGAGCAACAACATCCCTGATAAGCCACTCTTTAATCTGGCAGTAAACACGACATAGTCTCCTATATTGAGAAAACCTTTGCAAAATGGACATTGATAATTGTTTTTCATAATCTTTAGGTTTTAATTTTTTTCGATGAATCGAGCCACTTATAAAAAGCTTTATACCGTGGTATGATTATTTGTTCCTCAATATCAAATAAAATAGTCTTTCGAAACTATTGCTTCCTAATCACACTACATACTTGCTTTAAGCCATTTAATATCTAAATTTACAAAAAATAATCATATAATACAATAATAATAAATTGAAAGATTTTAGAACAATTATATGGGACTGGAATGGTACTTTATTAAATGATACAAGCATCTGTTTGGAGTCGATTAACCTGATGCTTTCAAAACGAAATATTCCAAAAATAGATATGAAGACCTACCAGCAAGTTTTCACCTTCCCTGTTCGAGATTATTACCAGGCTGTTGGTTTTGATTTCTCAGTCGAACCCTTCGAAGAATTGGCTCATGAGTTTATTATGCTCTATAAGTCCAGACTTCATAAATCGGAACTGGCCGACGACGCAATTCAATCATTAGAGTACTTCAAGGATAACAATATGCAACAATACATTTTGAGTGCCATGCAGCAAAATGCTTTAGAAAAGAGCATAAGAGCATTAAACATATATGATTTTTTTGATATTATTAAAGGAATCGGAGATGATTATGCTGCAGGGAAAGCATCAAATGGTAAATGGCTTATTGATTATTATGGTCTGGATCCAAAAGAATTATGCTTAATTGGTGATAGTACCCATGATGCAGAAGTAGCTCAACTTATGGGTTGTGAATGTCTTCTGATTTCATCTGGCCATCAATCACACAAAAGGCTTGAAAACACGGGTGAAACAGTTCTCAGAAACCTGAGCGAATTATTGCATTACATTAAATCCTGAAAAATAAACAGCAACTATGAAATACGACCTGAACTCGATGAAGAAAGCATTAGTAGTAGTACTACTGACAGCGGGAATGATTATATTGTCATACTTTTTTTCAAACGACAGAGAAATGGAATTTATCAATGATGAAATACAAGAGCTTATCGATACTGACCGGGCATTTTCACAGTTATCGATTGAAAAAGGTATGAAACATGCTTTTCTAACCTATTTTGATACCAATGGAGTCCTTCTAAAACCCAACAAGAATCCTATTGTTGGATACAAGGCTATTAAAAGCCATGTGGAAACAGGCGATGATGGAAGTTTCACCTTAAGGTGGATACCATTAAGAGGTGATGTGTCCAAGTCCTTTGATTTAGGTTATACATATGGTAAGTATGAACTTTTGAATAAGAGTAGCCAGAAAATTATTGAAGTAGGAACTTATTGTTCTGTGTGGAAGAAAAACGATTCTGATGACTGGAAGCTGGTTCTTGATACCGGAAATGAAGGGTTGGAATAATATTGAAGAGGCTGTTTCCAATCTATGTTGAAAACAGCCTCCTCATTTCATCAGATATAAGAATCGCTATTTTTTTTCTTTATCTCTAATTTCGACTCCCATCCTATATTTCACCGTCTTTTCCACTTTACCATCTTCAGTCAAAAAGTTCCATACACCATGTTTGTATCCTTCTACGTAGATTCCATTGATATGAATTTTCCCATCAGGATAATAAAATTTCACTTCTCCAACCAGGCCTCCATTAACAAACAAGCCTTCTGACTTAACCTGACCGCTCTGATAGAATTGCTTCCAATTCCCATTTCGAACACCATCCTTCCATTCATTTTCTTCAAGAATACTACCATCGTAATAGTACTTTTTGGAAGGACCATTCTTTTTACCATTGGTATAAGTCTCCGAATTAATCAAGCTCCCATCCTGATCGTAGAAATTCCAAATACTATCACGTTGTTGCTCTATGTATTTGCCTTCGGCAAGCTTCAAACCAGCATCCGTAAAAGTTGTAGTTCTGCATACCTTTGAATCTTCTGAATAGATAGAAACAGCTTTTACTTTCCCGTTTTCATGAAAGTGGGTAAAGGTTCCTAATGGTAAATTATCTTTAAATTGTCCGTCATAGCGTTTTTGACCATCTTCATAAGTGGCTGACCATTTTCCCTGTTTCAATCCATTTTCATCAGTAACATTCTGAGAAAAGGCTTCAATACCTGAAAGCCAAAGTGCTCCTGCAAAAAACAATATTCCTATTCTCTTTAACATAGATTTTTCCTTTTTCAATAAAACGCAAATGTATTAAAGATATTGGAAGGCTGAAAACCATTCTCCGTTATGTAATGTTTATATTTGCAGAAAAGACAGGTCTATGGAAAACTATCCTTCGAAATTGGTTGAAGACGTTGTAAATCATTTGTCGCGATTACCAGGAATAGGAAAGCGAACGGCACTCCGTTTGGCTATTCATCTATTGAAGCAGGACAAAATTATGGTTGAAAAGCTGGGTAATTCTTTGATAAATATGGCAAACGAAATAAAGCGTTGCAAGATTTGCTTCAACATTTCGGATAATGACACCTGTGATATTTGTTCCAATCCCAAACGCGATAAAGGATTGGTATGTATTGTAGAAGATATCCGTGATGTTATGGCTATTGAAAACACCGGGCAATATCATGGCATCTATCATGTGTTGGGAGGTTTAATTTCTCCTATGGAGGGTGTTGGACCGGCAGACCTTTCCATTGAACCTTTAATACAACGCATTACACAAGGTGAAGTCCATGAAATAATAATGGCTTTAGCTACTACCATCGAAGGAGACACAACCAATTTTTATATATACCGAAGGGTTAAAGATCAGGAATTAAAGGTATCTACTTTAGCCAGAGGAGTGGCTATTGGTGATGAATTAGAATATACGGATGAAGTAACACTGGGCAGATCAATTATCAACCGTATGCCTTATGAACAAGCATTAAGAAAATAAATCCTTGGGGAATTCTTCTTTTTGCGGTGTTGACCATTTCTTTTTATCCTCGGTTTCATAAACAGGTTCATCTTCATGCACAACTTCATTAATCATATCCATTAAATCAATTTGATTTTCACCAACATATTCTTCCGGGAACGGAATTTCCTGCATATAATTCTTAGGAAAGACCGTATACTCGGCTAACAAATCCTTAATTAATGTAATGGGTGAAGTCTCCTGGATCTTGCAGTGATATTCGAGTGCCTGCATTTGCCTGGAGGATAACTTAAAAGCTACCTTCCGAAACCTTTTTTTACCTCTGCTTTTCTTCTTTACGGTTTTTGCCATTCACGAAAAATTACGCCGCCCTCAAAGGACGGCGTAAATATAAATTAATCTTTAATTATTTCTTTTATATCCCCGATAATTTTATGAGCCAACTTATCAGCAGCTTCCAGCGAATTACTTTCTGAATAGATACGAATTATCGGCTCGGTGTTCGATTTTCGAAGATGTACCCATTCTTTCTGAAATTCAATTTTCACACCATCAATCGTATTTACAGGTTGGTCAGCATATTTCTTCTCCATACGATCTAGAATCAAATCCACATCCATTTCCGGAGCCAACTCAATTTTATTCTTTGAGATATGATACTCAGGATATGTTTTTCTGAGTTCCGTAACTGTTTTCCCCGACTTGGCAAGATAGGTTAGAAACAGAGCAATGCCCACTAAAGAATCACGACCATAGTGCAATTCCGGATAAATTACACCTCCATTACCTTCACCACCAATAACGGCATTGCAGGCTTTCATTTGAGTAACAACATTCACTTCCCCTACAGCTGCACTATAATACTCCCCCTTCATTTTTTCAGTGACATCACGAAGAGCTCGTGTTGATGATAAATTAGAAACAGTATTTCCAGGATTATTTTGCAATATATAATCAGATACAGCTACCAGGGTATATTCTTCCCCAAACATACTTCCATCTTCACTAATAATTGCCAGACGATCCACATCAGGATCTACAGTAAAACCAACATGCGCATTTGATTTGACAACCAAAGATGAAAGTTCAGTCAGGTTTTCAGGTAAAGGTTCTGGATTGTGAGGAAATTCACCCGTTGGATCACAATATAACTCGATAACATCTTTCACACCCAAAGCTATCAGTAGTTGAGGAATAGATATCCCACCCGTGGAATTCACACAATCTACAGCAACCGTAAAACCTGCTTCACGAATTGCCTCCACATCCACTAAAGGAAGATCTATAATTTTATCAATGTGTTTCTGAATAAAGGTATCATCTACAAAATACTGCCCAAGCTTATCCACTTCAGCATAACAATACGCATCATTTTCAGCAATATTGAGCATTTGTTCACCTTCAGAGGCTGAAATAAATTCCCCTTTATTATTTAGTAACTTAAGTGCATTCCATTGTTTTGGATTGTGACTCGCGGTTAATATAATTCCAGCATCTGCTTCAAGTTCAGGCACAGCAATTTCAACTGTTGGTGTTGTTGATAATCCTAAATCAACAACATCAACTCCCATCCCCATCAAAGTACCCACGACCATATTATTTACCATAGGACCAGAGATACGAGCATCACGACCTACAACAAACTTCAGTTTTTCTTTCTTTGTTTCATTCTTTATAAATGTTGCAAATGCAGAAGTAAACTTCACAACATCCAAAGGACTTAATCCTTCACCGGGGTTTCCCCCGATAGTCCCTCTAATTCCGGAAATAGATTTGATTAATGTCATATTCTCATTTTTAAATGCCAATATTTCAGGCAAGCCAGGAAATCTTCATCTCCCTATATATCTTTAAAATAGACACCATAAAGGTGCTTTGATTTCAAGTCATCAAATTTAGACAAATTCGAAAGCACTACAGCATATGATATCTTTAATTTTTAAGCAGTTGATTGTTAATAAAACACATTCAACAATGACCTGCTTTGAAAAGCTTTTTTCATAAAAGGGACAAATAATGGCAAAAAAAGAGGTCTCAAGAATTGTTTTTCTAAATTCATTCCTCGATCAGTTTGATTATGCATCATAACACTAATTAACAACCTCACTATACAATCCTGTATTTCATGCCATTATGAGTTTATAAGTTTTATCCCGCTAAATCCGAAATTTCCTGTAATAATTAGATATCTTTATCGTAAGGAATTGAATTTGTGCTTATTTTTGCGGGCACGATTATTGGTTAGCTAAAGGATAGCATATTTTAACAACGGGGTAACGGGCAATTAAAAGGTTATGGAAGATTATTATGATGGATATGGAGAACTGGATTATACCAAATCGGTAGAACGGTTCGAGGAGATGATCAAAACTGGAGACACATCCTATTTTGATGTTGATGAATTTAATGCCTTATCAGATTATTACCAACAATCAGGAAATGCTATGATGGCTGCAAAGGCCCTTGAATTGGCACGTGAACAACATCCATATTCATCATCCTTTATCATTAAGAGCGCCCAGGTTTTTGCTGCTGATAACAACATCAACAAAGCTTTAGAAGCTTTGGAGCAGGCAGAAAGTATTGATCCATATAACAAAGAGATATTTGTAACCAAAGGCTCCATTTTCAGTCAGTCAGAACAATATGAAAAAGCCATTAAAGAATATAAGAAAGCGCTTCATGATCATGAAGATCAAGACGAGATTTTCACGAATATTGCTTTTGAATATGAAAACCTGAACCGTTACGACCTTGCTCTCGCCTATCTAAAAAAAGCCCTTGACTCCAATCCTGAAAACGATGCTGTTCTGTATGAAATGTCATTTTGCTTTGAATTCTTACAGAAATCAGGTGATGGCATTAAGTATTTTGAATCCTATATTGATAAAAATCCCTATTCAAAATCGGCCTGGTACAACTTAGGTGTTAGTTATTTTGATATTGGATTGTATGAAAAATCCATCGAGGCTTTTGACTATTCAATTGTAATAGATGAACATTTTCTTGCCGCATACTATAACAAGGCCAATGCATATTCTTCCCTGGATAATTTCGACAAAGCGATCGAAACCTATTTTGAAACCCTGACTTTTGACAAAGGGGATGCTTTTGTTTTCTACAATGTTGGAGAAAACTACGAAAAGAAACAGGAATTCGATAAGGCAATCGATTTTTATTTAAAATCCGTAGAATTCGATGAAATGTTTTCGGATGCATGGATGGGGCTCGGAATGTCATACGGAAATAAGGGTGAACATTCAAAAGCGCTCAAATTCATGGAGAAAGCCGTGGAACTTGAACCACAAAACCCAGACTTTTGGTACATTCTGGGAGACACTCAGAAAAAAGCGAACATGAGTGACATTGCGATTAAATCCTATCAAAAGGTTACAGAACTGGAACCTGAAAATGCTGAGATATGGATTGACATTGCTGAGACGCTGGACAACACAAATGAAACACAAAAGGCGATCGACACGATCTATTCGGCCCTAAATAATGTAAAAAACCAAAGCTCTCTTAAATTCAAACTTGGCTCGTTATTACTCAAAAATGGAAGGCGCCAGGAAGCCTTTGAGTTTTTTGCCAAAGCAATGAGTATGGACAGCAATGGATACAAGTCGATATTAAAAGAGCATCCCGAATTAAAAAATGATGCCCAACTGATCGAACTAATTTCCATTTATCAGGCTAAATAATTATTTTCGCAGCCATCAATCTACAATAAAGCCCGTATTTAATAATATTGGTGCTTGAGTTGTACTATTAAATCCACAATAAACAAATTCATGAAGCAAAAACTTATTTTGTTTTTTAAAGGTATGGCTATGGGAGCCGCCGATGTTGTACCCGGAGTTTCAGGAGGTACGATCGCTTTTATCACTGGAATTTATACAGAACTGATCGACTCGATCAAATCAGTTGATGGCCAAGCCATCCAACTCCTTCTTAAAGGAAAGATCAAAGACTTCTGGGAACACATTAACGGGACTTTCCTCTCTATTTTGTTTGGTGGGATTTTCCTGAGTGTACTTTCTCTGGCAACGATTTTAAAAACCCTACTTGAAAACCACCCCCAATTGGTTTGGTCTTTTTTCTTCGGCCTTATTATTGCCTCAGCAATTTACGTTATTAAACAAGTAAAAGAATGGAATCCATTGGTTGTAATTAGTTTGCTGGCAGGTATTGGAATCGCATACTGGATCACAATTGTTACTCCTGCAGAAACGCCTGACATCTGGTGGTTTGTTTTACTATCAGGTGCTTTAGCTATTTGCGCTATGATATTACCAGGAATATCAGGTAGTTTCATTTTGCTATTACTCGGAAAATATACCTTCATCCTAACAGCTGTATCTGAAATGAACATTCCCGTTATAGCATTATTTATGATTGGAGCTGTGTTCGGATTATTGAGTTTTTCAAAACTATTATCCTGGTTGCTACATAAGTATTATAATGTAACCATAAGTCTCCTGGCAGGATTTATGATCGGGTCACTTAACAAAGTATGGCCTTGGAAACATACAACCGAAACCTTTATCGATCGTCATGGAGTTGTTAAACCACTTGTTCAGGAAAATGTACTACCGAACGATTTTAGTACACTTACTGGCAATGAGGCATACCTTTTGGGTGCTGTATTACTTGCTATTGTAGGTTTTGGTTTGATATTTGTAATAGAACGATATTCATCCAATATACTGGTGACAGAAGAAACTCAAGCATAATTAGCTTCATTTCCAAAAAAATCCGGTAAATTGAATGTTTACCGGATTTTTTTATTTAAACCAAAAACAAATCAACAAATTGCCATGAACAAGATACTATTGACAGCTACAGGCCTACTTATTTGCCTGAGTTCGTTTTCTCAAAGCTATTTTCAACAAGAAGTAAATTACAACATTCAGGTTAAACTGGATGATCAAAAACATGAACTAAGTGCTTTCACCAAAATTGAATACATTAACAATTCTCCCGATCAATTGGATTTCATATATTTTCATCTGTGGCCAAATGCTTATAGTAATACGCATACAGCTTTGGCAAAACAGAAGAAAAACACACCGGGAATGTCTTTCAAACAACTTTCGATGAAACAACACCAGGGATATATCGATTCGCTGGAGTTTAAAGTTGATGGTGAAACGATTCGTTGGGAATATGATCCGGAACATGTGGATATTTGTAAATTATACCTGAATAAATCTTTAAACTCAGGTGAAAGCATTATTATTACGACGCCTTTCCATGTAAAACTCCCAACTGGAGGTATCAGTCGTTTGGGACATATTGGACAATCCTACCAAATTTCGCAATGGTATCCAAAACCTGCAGTGTATGACAGAGAAGGATGGCATCAAATGCCATACCTGGATATGGGAGAATTTTATTCAGAATACGGATCATTCGATGTATCGATCACTTTACCAAAAAACTATCGTTTGGGAGCTACAGGTGATCTTCAGAATAAAGAAGAAATAGAATGGTTGGATAAAGTAGCGACTGAAACAGCAAATATTGAAGAATACGACCGAAAGGACACCAAGTTTCCTCCTTCAGATTCTGAATTTAAAACACTGAACTTTAAACAATCCAATGTTCATGACTTTGCTTGGTTTGCCGACAAGCGTTATCATGTATTAAAGGGGGAAGTTGAACTTCCAAATACAGGTCGAAAGGTTAACTCATGGGTTTTCTACACCAATCAACAGGCACATCTATGGAAGGATGCTATCGAATACATCAACGATGCTCTCTATTATTACTCCTTATGGTACATGGATTACCCATTTAATCATTGCACTGCTGTGTATGGAGGACTGGGAGCCGGTGGAGGAATGGAGTATCCTAATATCACTGTTATAGGTGATATGAAGTCAGCTCCATTACTCGAGATGGTAATTATGCATGAGGTTGGTCATAACTGGTTCTATGGTATCCTTGGTTTCAATGAACGGGATCATGGCTGGATGGATGAAGGTCTAAACAGCTTCTCTGAATCCCGTTATATCCTTACAAAATATGGAGACAAGGCAACCATTACCAATATTCTTTTAGGAAATGAAAAACCTTTGGCGAAGTTTTTCTCACTACAAGGAGAAATGTATCCTAAATATCATGAACTGGCATATCAGTTTGTTGCTCGCAACGGATCGGATCAAGCATCCTCATTAACATCAAATGAATTCGCAATGATGAATTACGGAATTGGCTTGTATTACAAACCTGCCCGTATTTTCGATTACCTGAAAAACTACCTGGGAAAAGACGAATTCAACCGCATTATGCAGGATTTCTTTGCCAAATGGCAACACAAACACCCCTATCCGGCAGACCTGCGTTCACATTTTGAAACAATGAGTGGAAAAGACCTGAGTTGGGTATTTGATGATCTTATCCAGACAACAAAAATCAATGATTACAAAGTTGTCCGTATTAAAGAGGATAAAGTAAAGGTTAAAAACTCAGGCTATATAAAGGCTCCGGTAAGTATCACAGGAGTAAAAGATGGAAAAGAAGTTTTCACCCAATGGGAAGAAGGATTTAACGGTAAAAAATGGATTGCATTGAATAAACCATCTGAAACAGTGGATAGCCTTGTCATTGGATATCAACATAAAATGTTGGATGTATATTCAAAAAACAACACCATTCGTACAAAAGGAAGTTTTAAAAAAAGTGCTCCATTGGGAATCCGATTTTTAGGGATCGTTGAAACTGTAGATTATTCAAAGGTGAATATTCTTCCAACAATGGGATGGAATAATCAAAATGGTTTTATGCTGGGAGCACTTCTGTATAATGCCCCAATCCCTAAACCCCGTTTTGAATATCAAATCATGCCCATGTTCGCTTTTGGTAGTACTTCATTGGCTGGTTCGGCTCATTTGAAATACAATATTATTCCTTCTTGTGAAGGAGTTCGTTTGATTCAAATTATTGCTTCACACAGACAATACAATGCTACAAAAAACAGCATTTTCGACAGAACGCGTTTGGGAATGAACATACGATTTAAAACTGGCAGACCTGCTTTAGCCTCGGAAAGTGTTTTGAGTTTAGGTCTGGTTCACAGGAATTTTATTGAAGACCGTTTCGAGCTGCACCGTGTTATAGCTGAAGTTAAATACAACTATTCAATCCATAAGAGCCGGGTTCCGTTCTCTTCTGAAGTTAAATCATATTTGGGTTCTGATCTCCTTCGTCTTTCGGGGCGTGTAACATCATTTATTAAATATTCAAATGCGAAAAAAACCGGGATTGAAATTGAACTGTTTGCAGGAAAATCATTCTTAAATGATAATGGTATAAATGAGAATGGATTCTCTGCGAATAATAATCTGGATCTGACTTATGACGACGTAAGATTAGACCGTTCACTTGATGGCAACGATTTCTATTTCAACCACCAATTAGATGATTCGGAAGGTGCTTTTGTTAGTAATTTCAATCTTGGGGCCAATGCACTACCCGGTGATTGGTTGCTAAGCTCTAAAATTGCTATTACGCCTCCTGTTTGGAATACCAACTTTATACAATTCTTTTTCCATTATGGAGCATTTGATAATAATTACACTTTGAGTGAAGACCTTATAAATAAACCTGAATCCTCTCAATTCTGGGAAACAGGTGTCCGTTTAAATATTTGGAAAGATTTCCTTAAAGTATATATTCCAGTTGCTACTGGTGGTGACTTTGGAGATGTTACCTTGAATTCAAAATATCGTTTTGTATTAAATCTTAAAAAATTAAATCCATTCGATTACCTGGATGGTAAGCCTTTGGATTTTTAATAAACTTCCATCCTCCTGTCAGGTTTAAGAATCCTGACAGGAGGAATCAACTACTCTTCACACTAAATCCCTACTTTTGCAAAACAAAAGCACCGTACAACAGTTGTACTTACCTTTTGTAATAAAAAGCGTAAAGTAGATGCACATTCCACAACAATATAAGTTCATTATTAAACTGGGAAAAGCCATGCACACGTATGGTGTTCCTTCTTATAGGATTCAAAATCACCTAAGTCAGTTAGCTGAGCAAAAAGGACTTAAGGGAAGTTTTATGGACACCCCGACCTGGATTAATTATGTATTTTATCAAAAGGATGAACATACTTATAATCATATTGAATGTGTACCTCCTGGCGGATTGGATTTAGGAGCATTATCAAAGGTTTCAGAAATAACCAACAGGGTGTTCGACAAGGAAATCACCTATGAACAAGCTGGTGATAAAATCGATAATCTTAAGCATTTCAAACGTCCCTATGAGCATTTGATCAGTATGTTTGCCTTTATGATGTCAGCTGGTGCGTTTAGCATTATTCTTGATACCAACTGGATTTCAGCCGCTGCTGCAGCCTTTCTGGGTATTTTCGTTTATGCTCTGAATTTCCTCTCAACCAAATCATCTTATATTGCCAGTGCTTTGGAATCACTGGTGGCTTTTATCGCTACTATTGGGGCCGGTCTACTTTCCATGGTCTTTCCTGAAATCAATATTTCACTAACAATTCTGGCTTCCATAATTGTATTTATTCCCGGCTTGGCTATAACCACAGCATTGGAAGAAATCACTTCGAAAAGTCTGGTTTCGGGTACCGCCAAACTTGCCGATGCACTGGTATCACTTTTTAAACAATTCTTTGGAGTTGTACTGGGAATTAACCTCCTCCCCTTCTTCATGGAAATTCCACCCCAACAAATACATTCGGATATACCTGATTGGATGGACCCTCTGGCCATGTTAATCCTTACACTTAGCTTATTGCCCGTACTAAGAGTTCGTCCAAAAGACATGTTTTTATGTGTGGTTACTGGGTTCATCAGTTACTATGTCACTATCCTTATGGCTTTCAGTGGTATCCTCATTAGTATTTTCGTTGGAACCATTGCTGTTGTTTGGATCAGTAAACTCTGGAGTAAGCTTTCCAAATCACCTGAACTGGTTTTTATGATTCCGGGTATAATCGTCCTTGTTCCGGGTAGTAAAGCATTTATTGGTTTAAGTACCGTCTTCCTGAAAACAGCTCCTGAATCCAGTAGCAATATGGGTGAACAGGTTATGTTTATCCTTCTGGGTATTTTGGGTGGATTGATCTTTTCAGGTTCGTTTATGAATAGGAAGGAATGATTGCTGGACAATCATTTGAATGTTCTTTATTAAAGCATATCTTCCAGCAAATTATGTGTAATGAAATTTACACATAAAGTTTGCGCTACTCATATTTCCTGTCAGTTGTAGCAACTCACACCTCAAAGTTGCTCCACTCAGGCTTTCCACAAGTAACATGTTAATTTGCAATAAACATGATCCAGACTGGATCATACAACCTTATTCACCAATGACTTGCCACACTTTCAGCAAAGTATAGCAAATGGTTATAAAATATTCTTCACAAAGGTTTAACAGTGAAATTTTATCATTATATTTATTTAATATAATTAATCGCGATATAGAAACCTTAAAACACATACTAACTCATTTTCAAAACAATAAACGATTGTAAAATCATCCAACATAACCCAAAACATTAAATCATGGAAAAAAACCAGACCAAACTTGATGAAGCCATTACTGAAATTATCACAGACAAACCAGGCAAATGGTTACCAGAGAATCCAAAGATTATTATTGAATGGATTAATAGTTTAAGACAAGAACTTACCCAGGAGAAGAAACAGGAACTCCTCCCTGTAATGAAAAAATTTAAAAACCTGATTAATAATGATCCAATCGTTAGGATGTACTTCACAAAAATGATCGATCAGGTTCCGGGATACTATAAAGAAAATCCAGGAGCGGGGCACAATCTGAAAAGTATTGATGAAATGATCGAGCTAATCAATAAAGCTATCCAAAAGAGTCCGGAATACAATGATACGGAATTGGTCGGCTTCCCCATCAACGCCATTCTTGACTGGGCAATGGGAACTTCTGCGGGATATGCTGTTTTCAGACTTGAACAGGTAAATGAGATTTTCAGAGAGATACTCGATGAATACGGTAAATTTCTGAGCAGTTCAAAATCATTAGAATCCATTAAAGGATGGATGAGTGAAGGTGCGCGTAAAAAATTAAAAATGGATCAGTTCATTTGTACGGACGAGCCTCCACTTTACGGGTTCAAATCATGGAATGATTTTTTTATCCGACAATTCTATCCCGATCAACGTCCGGTTGCTGACCGAAGAAATAACAAAGTCATTGTTAGTGCTTGTGAATCGACTGTTTACAGCATTCAATCCAAAGTAAAAAGAAGCAACTGGTTCTGGGTTAAAGCTCAACCCTATTCCCTGGCCGATATGTTGGCAAAAGCTCCCGATATGAGTCAGAAAGAACATGATGAGCTGGTAGATCTTTTCGTTGGAGGGGATGTTTATCAGGCCTTCCTTTCAGCAACCAAATACCATCGCTGGCACAGTCCGGTTTCAGGAACAATTATTAAAGCTTTCAATGTTCCTGGCACCTACTATTCCGAAGCGGATTCAGAGGGAATGGATTCCGCAGGACCTAATGATTCTCAAGGCTATATTACTCAAGTTGCAACACGCGCCATAATCTATATAGAAGCAGATGATCCGGAAATTGGATTAATGGCCGTTATGCCGGTTGGGATGGCCGAAGTTTCCTCTTGTGTAATTTCAGCAGAGGTGGGTAAGCACATTGACAAAGGTGAAGAACTTGGGTACTTCCAGTTTGGAGGATCCACCTATTGCCTGATTTTCCAACCTGGGGTAATTAAAGAATTCACCGTTAAGGAACAGCAGAATGTTTTGCTACACCAACAAATTGCTATTGCAAAATAAATCGACAACCAACTTGCATGAAACATTTTGATTTACATTGTCATCCGGCCCTAAAAACCTTCTTGGGGTCGGATACTGAAGCAAAAAGAGAAGACTGTTGGGAAGAGGTGGATGTTACTGGTATCTGGGAAATCGTTGATAAATTAATTGGAGATATTATCGATTCCCAAGCCAGTCTGGCTCAACTCGAAAAAGGAAACTTCCAGATTGCCGTAGCCGCATTATATTCTATTGAACATCCTTTAATCACTGGAAAAATAGGCAATGTCATAAACCTTTTGGAAATATCCAGGTTTCTGGAAGAGTTAAGTCATGATCTTTTGGCTAAAATATCGGAAAACAAACCTGGCTATGGCTATCATGATATCTTAAATGCCCTGAAACAACACCTTATTAATTCAGAAGATATCACCCCTGGTTTTAATTTCCTGAATAAGATTGGAGACCTTCAGGAAAACACGCTGAATATCATCTTTGCCATTGAAGGCGGTCATGCTTTGTTTAATAATCCCAAGAATTACACCGAACAAGAGATCTTCCATAATCTTGATCAACTAAAAAACGGAGCACACAGGTTCCTATACCTGACACTAACCCATTTGGCCGATTTCCCATTCGCTAACCAGTGCTACGGCATGAAGCTTATTGAGCATCCGGATTTCAAACCCAAAGGTAATGGCATAACCGACTTAGGAAATCAGGTAATAAAAAAATCCTTAGATGATACTTCCGGTGATCGGATTCTAATTGATGTAAAACATATGAGTCTTAAAAGCCGCTTACAGTATTACCAAGGCATGAAAACCGGAGAATATCCCAATGTACCAATCATTGTTTCACATGCCGGAGTAACTGGAGTTTCGTACAAGAAAATGCCGATTTACGAAATTCATGCCGATGATAAATATGTTGCCGTTGAATACACAAAACCTGAAGGTTTGATGGGAACGGAATTCAATCCCTGGTCGATCAACCTGTATGATGAAGAAATACCCTTTATCATTGAAACAGGTGGATTAATTGGTGTCATTATGGAAGAACGAATTCTGGGCTGTGGAAAAGTGGATACCGAATATTTCAGTCGTGCTGAATTTGAAGATTACCAAAGCAATATACTTCCTAATGTAAATAAATACAGAGCAATTTATCAGGAACAGATTAATCAAGGAAATGATGATATGGATGAATTTACATTACTGGGAAATCAACTGCGTCACCTTTGCAACAACATCCTTCACATTGTGAAAGTAGGAGGTAAAGATGCTTGGAAACATATTTGTTTTGGTACTGATTACGATGGAATGGTTAATGCCGTAAACTTCTGTAAAACCGCAGCTAAATTTAAGCGGGTTCAACGAAAACTAGTACGTGCTCTTCCTCTTATGGCTAAAACAGATCCTGACACCAATTATCACATCGAAAACATCGAACAAAAAGTGGAGGATATCCTATATAATAATGCGATTCGCTTTTTGAATGAGCATTTTAAGTAGATGAGCAATTGCTGCTATTAATGATAGGAACCTTCAAAAGACTAATAATTTCTATTGAAAACGGATATTAATAGTCTGATAAGGTTTCAGGTCATCATTAACAATACTGATCTATGAATCATCACTTATTATAGTGTCCCAATTGGGGCTCAAGTACCGAAGGCATGCCAGGCGCTAAATATTAAAATTATCAATACTGAAACTTATAATCAATTATTAAGAGATCTGGGGCTTTTTAATGTTGTACTTGAAAAAGCTGAAACTCCAGATATCAGGCAGGATATAGGTTGGTTATTATGTTGGAGAAGTCACCACCACTATTTTCGATGGTATGGCTGGTGATTATCTTAGATATGTTGGTTAATCATTCTATTTTCATTCATTATGACAAATTAAAAACTATACAATCATGAAAAGAAACGTATTACTAATCGGATTGGTACTGGTCATTTGTTTTTGCCAGGCACAAACCTTCAAGTTCGCTGTTTTATGTGACACCAGAAGCTCTGGTGACAATAATGGTAAAGATGGAGTGAATGTAGCTGCTGTTTCAGCTGTTTGTAATCATTTAAAGGAATCGGGTGCGGAGTTTGTTATTGCTCCGGGTGACTTTATTTGTGGCAATGTAACATGGTATGATACCATCGAGGGGCCACCATCCAATCATATGCAATATCAGGCCTTTCTGGATGCGGCACGTTCGGCAGGTTTGGGTTTACCCGGTGAAAATGACAAAATCACGCTCTACCCCGTGCGAGGAAACCACGAATGCTACCAGAAAATTCTGCCCAAAGACAGCATTGTCGCTGCCTGGATAAATAACATCGGGTATACTTTACCAAAGACCGGTCCGAAAAATGAAACCGGTTTCACGTATTACTTTGAGCACAATGGTTCTTTGTTCCTTGCTCTTGACCAGTATATGCATGCTGAAGACAGTCAGAAAGAAGGTATTTGTGTTGACCAGGGTTGGATCGATAAAGTCCTTAAAAAACACCCGGGTGCAAAACATGTCTTTGCCTTTGGACATACACCGGCTTTTGTTGCCCATCATAAGGACTGCCTGGGAGAAGACCCGGAGGCCAGGAATGTATTTATGCGCTCAATTAGTTTGCGTTCAGGTGTCTATTTCTGTGGCCATGATCATTTCTATGCAAGAGCAGAAGTACCTGTTTATAATCAGGATGGTAGTATTGAAAAATACCTGCAACAGGTTATCACCCCTACAGGAGCACCATATCTTGGCACATATAGCCCAAAGTGGGACGGAAAATACAAAGACAAGGATGTAAAACCGGAGAAATACATTGATAACTACCTCGGATATCAACTTGTAACAGTTGAAGGAGATCAGGTTAAAGTGGAATTTATTGCCACAGACGATGCTAGTTCCTTCACAATAGAAGACGGTAAATATCTCTACACCTACAACGATAACTGGCAATCCTGGAACTTTGAAACGATGGATGCATTTTCGTTTAAGCAATTGCATAGTGTCATTGAGTAAGGTTCCATTTGCATATGGTTACCCACTTCAATTAAAATGCCAGTGGCTGGTTTCATCAAATAATGTGGTTGAAAAAAAGCCACCGGAATATATTTCAATTACCGCTTTACATAATCAAAAAATTAGATATCATGATAACAGTAACAAAAAAAGAAAATGACGGGCAATGGTATAGAACGTTTTACTTTAAATCTACCGAGCCTGTTAACAGAATTGAAACGCAAGCCACTAACTTAACATTTGTTAATGAAGGACGGATTGACAATGGTATTTGGCTTGATAATCAAGGGGAATCAGGAAAAGGTATTATTGAAACAGATGGCAAAACTATTGAGTTTCCGTACAAAGGTAAGATATTTGAAATTGCCGCAAATGTGGACAATGGTTCAAATAACTTTACGATCTTTGGGAAACCTGTTCCTGATGGAGGGATTGGCTCTGCTATCGAGCTGAATTTACCAGATTCTCCCTTGGCTCTAGCCCATAAACCATTTCATACATCTGATAACCCACACCCTATAGAGAAGTGGTTTTCACAACGTCTTTGGGATGAAATGTTTCCTAAAGTGAACATGTCTTGCTATGGAGGTTCCAAGCCTTATACGTATGACAACTTTATCGAAACGGTCAGGTATTTTCCGGAATTTGCGAAAGGAACTGAAGTGGAACAAAAAAAAGAACTGGCTGCATTTTTGGGAGTTTCTCTGCAGGAAACAGGTGGCAAATCTTTGGAAGCTGGTGGTGGAAATCCAATGCCAATACCAGGATTAACCAAAACAGTCCCTGAAGCTTTGAATGGGTGGTCTTCTTCTACCAATTACGACCCGGAAATACCTTCCCACAAATATGGCCTAATCAAATCAAGCGAAGACGACGGTGAAAAAAATCCCGCTTACCGAAGTTATCCATATGGCGATGAAGGTTTTTTCGAATGGAAAGGTGTCAAAACGCCATTAAAACCGAATCAGACCGGCTATTGGGGAAGCGGCATGAAGCAATTGACATATGCCGAAAACTATGCACGCTTTAGTGAGGAATGGTTCGGGAATCATGAGTATCTACTGGATTACCCTGATCTTTTAAGAACCGATGGTTTACTTGTTATCCTGTCAGCTTTTCAGTACTGGATGACCCAGGCTGACTCCAGACCTTCCTGTCATTGCTGCTTTACGGGTTTAGCAACAAACGATAAGGATGAAGAATGCTTTAAAAGAATTGTTCAGGCAGGTTATAAGCAAGGCCTTGCTATGGCAATTTGTGCCGTTAATGGCATCGAATGCGCAATACCCGCAGACTTTAGGGTCGCAACCCGGGCAAATGGCTATATACAGTACGGTGAATTTTTTGGCTTAACAGAAACTGACCTCCTTAAAAACTGTAGTTTGGAAACTCAGGATATGCCAAAAAATTTAAATGATGTTTAGTTAGAACGAGGGCGATTCCTTTGTCATATCATAAAAGGAAAAAAAGATTGAAATACTCAGGCAGTATCTTAAGCAGTGTATTAGACGTACTTCGTCGGAAAAAGATTCTTCACCTGGGAATGTTTCATGTTCCTGACCATAACGATCCAGGGGCATAGGAATCTCCCTACATTGTTCCACAGGCCTATGGATTTGATATGAAAGATCATATACCTGTAATTTACATGCATTTGGATTATCGGGCTGAGAATCACGTTCTGAAAGCCATTAAGGATAATCCAAATGTTTATTTTTAGTAGAAGCAGATGTTCAGGTTGTGCCTCTTCAGTCCAACCCTGGCTTATCAACAGTTCTTTACTTCGGAATTGAGGGTAGCTGAAAGATCCAACCGGAAGACTGCCAGCATAATTGATTGAAGATTGTTTAACACTGCTCACAACAAAATCCCAAAGTCATTTTGATAAACTCCAATTCGACTTCGCTCAATGCGTCGGTTCAGGGTAAAAAATGCCTTTTACCCCAATTGATATAAATAATAAGCAGAGTATAATTTAAAATCATTAACCTAAAGAGATGTATTATGAGTACGAACAAAAAAAACATGAACGTTCCGGAAAAAGGAAAATTAATTGCTAAAGACCATAGACAGGATTATAAATCTGTCGATCCAAATTTTGGTCCCTCCGGAGAACCGTGGTCTGAGCAGGTTCCTGATATTGCCAAAAGCGATAATCATGACAAATATCCAGGTGGATATATTATTGAACCTCCAACGGAAGACTCTCTAAAAATTTATGATGAGCGAAGCGCGAACTATCCTATTCAGCAAAAGGTTTTAGATGAAAAATATGCGCAACTCCCTCCTGAAGGTCAGGGTGCATACCACGCAAAATCATTAGTGGAAATGGAAGATTATTACACCCATCAACGTAATGAATTCTTGGGATATCAATGCGCTGAAAAGTTCAAAATCAGTAAAAACATATCACCCTTTTTAAACATGAGTTTAAATAATATAGGTGATCCTTTTGTTAATGGCTATTTCACTGTTAATGCCAAACAAGCCGAACGTGGTGTGCTGGATTTCTTTGCATCTATTTGGCATGCTCAATGGCCTTCATTACCTAAACCGGAAAGAGAAGCATCCGTTGATGATGCCACATACCTTAAATCACCGGAATATAAAAAATACAAAGAATCCTATTGGGGATACGTTCTTTCTATGGGAAGTACCGAAGGAAATTTATACGCTGTATTATCTGCACGAGATTATTTATCAGGTTTTAGCCTTGTTTCTGATGATAGCGAAGATGTCTCCCTTTGCTTACCTGATATAATGGGTGAAAAGTCCACAAACAAGTATACTCCGGTAGCATTTTATTCAGAAGCGGCTCATTACTCTTTGGCAAAAGCGGTGCATGCCATGCAAGTTAAGACCTTCGCCCAAATTGCAAACGAAAAAATAATTGAACAGGAATTAAAAAAGCAAACTGAAGTAGCGTACAAAGAGACAGAAAACTGGGATTGTCCTCTTGGGGGAGAATGGCCCGAATCAGTTCCTGTTGATGAATATGGGTGTGTTAAAATTGATGAACTGGTTAAGCTCGTGAAGTTCTTTGCAGAGAAAGGTTATGCTCCGTTTATCTGTTTCAATTATGGTACAACCTTTAAAGGTGCTTATGATGACATCCCGGAAGCTTGCAAAAAACTGAATCCAATATTTGAAGCTAATAATCTGGTGAACAGAGAAGTTCAGTACTTCGACATGGATGGAAATCCAAAAACAGATCACCGCAGGGGGTATTGGATACATGTTGATGGAGCACTGGGAGCGTCCTTAATGCCTTTTGTTGAAATGGCAGTTGAGAATAAACAGTTAGAAAGAAATGATCTGGCTCCTTGTTTTGATTTCAGAAATGAAGAGGTGATGTCGCTTGTTACAAGTGGGCATAAGTGGCCTGATGCACCGGCTCCAACTGGTGTTTATATGACCAAAAACAAATACCTGATTACTCCGGTTGCCACCCCTGATTATTTGGGCTCCGCCGATACTACTTTTGCAGGTTCAAGATCTGGCTTATCAGCAATGATTCTATGGAATTTAATTGCTAAAGAAGGTATCCCGGGTATGGTAGACAGGGCTAAAAAGACTATGGAATTATGTTCCTATACCTATGATAAATTTAATGAACTGCAGAAAAAGCTTGGTGAATTTGATATCTGGTTAAAGCGGGCACCTCATGGAGGAACTTCATTTATTTTCCGTAAACCGATTAATGATATCATGTTCAAATATTCCTTGCCTATTGAGGTAGAGAAAACCAAAGAAGAAACTAGAACCAGAAAGCAAACTTATGTGCACCTGTTTATTTTTTGGGACAGGGATAAAGAAATGATTGATAGCCTCATCAATGATTTAGGTTCAAAAGATGCTTTTGATAAAGATTCGGACGTTTATATCGAAATTCCTGTTTCCAGGAAGAAAAGAATTCAAAAAACCAAACGTCCGGTTAAACTGCTTAAACGTTCAGCACATAAAGGTTTTCGATAGTAAAAGGAGGTAGATTAAATTGAAATCCATTATAAAAGCTAAAGCCCAATCATATGGGCTTTAGCTTATTGTCTTTTAATTTCTAATCTTAACCATAATAGAATAAACCATGACAAATTCAAAAAGGATCCTCGCCGCCAACTAAATTGGGTAATCGACTTTGCTTTCAACCTGGGATTTTTAGATACCCTACAGAAAGAAGACATGTCAGCCTGCGGTTTTACAGGAACAGAAAATATCCTTCATGATTTAAAATGGGAGAATCAAAACGATTGGAATGAGTTGAAGAGAAAAGTATGGGTAACTCCTCCTTCTGCTACAAATGGTTTTGTGAAATCACATAAAAACCTCACACAGGTGGTAATTCCCAATGCCGGGCATCTGGTTCCCATGAACAGACCTGTTATCAGTCGGGAAATGCTCTATACATGGCTTTTCAATGATGGTAAATATCCAGCTTATGAGCCATTGCACCAGTTAGAATTAAAAACAGGAGTCAAAATTACAGACCTCCAGCAAACAGCTCAAACGGAATCATCCAGGTAATAACCAATAATTCACCGAATGATTCAATGATTCCAAACTCCTGATCGTCCTGCAAAACCAGGAATCCTCAGCAGTTTCAATGCAAACAAAACATATTACATTCTGATTTTAAGCCCTCTTTGTTTGGACAACATCCAAAGAGGGCTTATTTTTATCATATCCAACAAACCAAACCATGAAAAAGAAACACATATTATTCTTTCTGCTTATCCTTATTAGCAGTCAAATCCAGGCTTCAACAGATGACATACAAATGCCCCCCAATGACAATACGCCGGTTAATGTTGACGCTACATTATTTATTAACAGAATATTCAATATTAACACGGTAGATGAATCCTATCAGATTGATGGTTATCTGTTGTTTGAGTGGCACGACGAACGCCTCAAATGTTTCCATAAAAACAATTCAACCGAACCATTAATCTTTGAAAACCACAGGGCTGAAAAACTGATCAATGAAGAAATCTGGTTTCCAACTTTTGAAATTATCAATATACAAGGGACCCAACAAACCCACAATATACGTCTGGCAATCTGGCCGGATGGTAAGGTCGTTTATGATGAAAGGTTCTTTGGTTCCTTCAGTTCGAATATGGATTACCATAAATTCCCTTTTGACTCCCAATCGTTTAATATTCTTATCGAAACCTACTCATACGATAATACTTATCTGAAATTTAACAATCTCAAGTTACTCCCTGAGCAAAAGAAATCTGATCACCTTCTGGATAAATGGTCAATCAAAAATATGAACACACGTGTTGATGATATTACCTATGACCATTTTGCAGCTAATGGTCATGAATCTCCTACTTATTCAAGGGCTGTCTTTGAATTAAAAGCAAAACGACTATCTGGTTATTTTATCTGGCAGGTACTCTTTCCCCTGCTAATCATAATTATGGCTTCATTTATGATTTTCTGGATTGAAGACTTTAGTACCCAAATTGGAATCGGTTTTACTTTGATGTTAACTGTAGTCGCCTTTAATTTTTACTCAGCCTCCATCCTACCCAAGCTGCCTTATAATACATTTATAGAAACGGTTATTATTATAGGTTATGTTTTTATCTTTCTGGGGATCGTTTCTGTAATTATTAACAACCTGATTAAAATCAAAAGACAAAAGGAAATCCATTTCCTAAAATGGCTCAGAGCTGTATTTCCAATATCCCTTATGATTTCTTTAGCTTTGTTGTATTATGAGTTTTATAGGTAATAATTTATGAATAGATCGCTATCAGCTCTCAAAAAATTTATATATGAGGAATTTGATTCGTTAAACCTGTCATGTTTTCAAGGCCTGACAGGTTTTTTTTTGTCTTCATACTTCTAACAAACTTTTGCATTACTTCTGCTGCCAGAATTGATTGCCTATGCCCGAAAACGACTGCCATATGCCAGAAAACCATTGCCCTGCCTCCGGGATTCACTGCCTTTTGCCTGAGAATGATTGCCTATGCCCGAAAACGACTGCCATGTACCAAAAAACCATTGCCCTGCCTCCGGGATTCACTGCCTTTTGCCTGAGAACGACTGCCATGTACCAGAAAACCATCGCCAAATTCTGAGCCTGATAGAACGCGTGGTTACTTTTAACAAAGCCCCAGTAAATATCGATTCGCTGGACAAGGTGCATAATATGATTACGGATTACCACAAACCTGGCGTTACCAATGTTCCGAATATCATGCCATATATCTGGCAACGGGGACCTTCCTGATTGAGTACAAAAATTTAGAACCCAATTGATCATGAGCCGGGGTAATTCCCTGCTTAAATTAACCTAATAATTTATCTTTAAATAGTATTGGATAATTTAATGCAAATAATATCTTTGTGGCATTATAAAATCACATATTTTATTATCATCAATTTCAACTATTATAAACACAATAACCCGAATTGCCCAGATTGCGAACCAGCAATCAGAATTAACATTTACTACAATACTACAGAAACAAAAGTGAAGGAGTATCCCGTTTACGGATCCAGTAAAGTAGGTTTGTATATAGAGGACAAACAAAAGGTTATGTATAAACTCTCCGAACATATCGGAAATATGCGGGCTGTAATTGAAAAAGATGACTATGGTAATGTAGCCATACTCAACACTCAGGATTACTACCCCTATGGTAGTGAAATGCCTGGTCGCACAAGCATCGCGCAAAACTATCGCTTCGGTTATCAGGGACAATTCTCTGAAAAAGATGCCGAAACCGGATTTAATCATTTTAATCTCCGTGCATATAACAGTAAGCGGGGGCGCAGGATGACGAATGATCCATACGGACAACATTGGAGTCCATATATGGCCATGGGAAATGCGCCAAATATGTCTGTAGATCCAGATGGTGGTTATTCTGGATTTCTCAATCCTGTAGCTCTCTATGGTAGTGCGATGGTTGTTGGTGGTTTGACAGGATATTTTATTGATAAAGCTGCAGGAGGTAACGGTGTAGCAGGTGCTGTATCCGAAGCCGCAGCTGGAGCAAGTCTTGTATATGGCATCTCTTCTGGAGCATTGGATAATCTCAGCATAGGCTCACTTGGGAATTCTGCAGCTGCTACACCTTTAATAAGCCAGGAAACAGCAAGACTATCTGGTAGTATTGCTAGTACAGCAACGAGAGCTATAAGAATGGGATTTCATGCTCCGCCTCCGCAATCTAAGATACGTAATACAATTCCTACTCCTATTCATAGTGAATACACTAATCGAAGAGATGCTCTTCGAGCAATGAGAGGTTTTGCTGAAGATAATGCAAATCCAGATCCAAATACAAGAATTAAGCGAGAAGTAATCGTTTTAGAATTGCATAGTAGGGATAGAGGTACTTTTTATGCCATACCTGATTTTAGTAATAATACAGTAGATAATAGCTTCTGCTCTTTTGATACTGCGAAGAATCGATGGCCTACAAAAACTACGTATCATGGACATAAGGTGGTTGCCCAGTATCATTACGGACCTATAGCTCCTGGATCTGCAGCCAATGTGATAGACACTCATCCAGGTGATAATGATGTAAATATAGCATTTCGAAGAGACATACCAGTTCACCATGTTGGTCCTCAAAATGTTTACAGAATTCCAGGTGGTCGTAAGGCGCTGTTTGCCCCACTAACACCAACATCAAGCACAAACTCATTCATCAATTAATCTATTAACATGAAAAAGCTGATAATCACAATAGTTACATTACTACTTATAACGCCCAACTCAAATAGCCAAATAAAACGGTGTGACAACTCAATTGAAGATGTTATCTTAAATGGAATCATTAAATATTCCATTAAAACACACATGGATAAACTATATTGTAAAAGTACGGATTCATCTTTGAATGATAATAATGTTTTCGCTGTAAAAATACTCAGCTATAATAAAAAACACGAAACAATTAGGATTTCAATTGCACCTGTTTTTGGTGATTGTTTTCTTGAAAATGACAGTATCACCCCATTCTATTATACGTCTGAGAATAATCTATATGCAATCGTCTTTAGTGATATTGATGGTGTATTAACGCCGAATCGGAATAATAAGATAGCCCCCTTAGATACTCACAAATTTCAAAACCAAAGGTTCTTAATTCAAGAATCCAAAGGTTTTAATTTAGTGTATGGCCCCTCAATCAGTATCTTTGAATTTAAACGCTCTTTCTTTGTGAAAAACAAATTCAAATGTAAGTATAGTTCTGTTTACCCAATAGAATGTGTTCCTCCGAAGGAAAGGCCAATAGTGGAATATTGTAGTCATAAACATTCAATTATAGATACAAAAGGAAGATACAGTTCTAATCCACCATGGTGTAATTTTGACAAAGTAATTAAAGAAGGAAATAAATACACATTAAGTGGTAAAGGAAGGTTAAAGATTAATTAATCCTAAGCATAGATTTCAATAGAATAATTAAAGCTGCCTCAATAAATCAAAGAGGTAGCTGTTTTTTATACATAAAAACAACCACCACAGTCTCAAGCGAACCTTAAAAGTAATTAGGTGTAATTTACCATTTAAAACATTCCTCAATTTGCGTAAGAATGGTAATTTCAAGGTGAATCTCTTCAACAATTATTGTCCTAACAAAAACACTATACTCCCATATTAATTAACATATTTACCTCTTTTTGATGTCAACATAGTAAAAATAAGGTTATTAGTTACTGAAGTTTGAAATAGCACATACTACCTCAATGTGTTAAGTGTTTCATACTTAGAATTATCTCTTGCCTTTATTTATTGTAAGGAGATGAAGAAGATTTTATTTATTGTTTTTATTTCACTTGCTCAGTTATCCTGGTCACAGAATCAGAATACTTTAACATAGATTACCAGCCCATTTGTACAGGAGTATTGTATTCCTTTCCCGGAGCAATTGATTATGGTCTATTTGCAGAAGAAGGCCCTGATTATGATTACCTTGGTAATGTACAATCCAAACCGACCTGGTTTCATTGCAAAATAGCAACTGCAGGAACAATGGAAATAACCATGTGGGCAGAACCTGAATCAGAGTTGGCCATGGTATGCTGGGGCCCTTTTGATTCACCAGATGCTCCATGCCCCTATGGATTAACTGAGGATAGGGTGATTGCATGTGATGTACAATGGAACTGCGATAACCAGGTAGTTTGTAATATTCCCAAAATTGAGATCTATTAATTATGCAAATTTAATTTTAGCAGAGTTAGATTTACACCCTCATTTACTAATAAGAAAGCATTATTAACAAAATCTTTTATTACCTCTAAGAATGTTTTCATACCTCCTAACAAAATCTTGCATTACCTCTGCTGCCAGAATTGACTGCCGTGCTCCGAAAACGACTGCCATATGCCAGAAAACCATTGCCCTGCCTCCGGGATTCACTGCCTTTTGCCTGAGAATGACTGCCTATACCCGAAAACCATCGCCAAATTCTGAGCCTGATAGAACGCGTGGTTACTCATAACAAAGACCCAGTTAATATCGATTCGCTGGACAAGCTGTATAATATGATTACGGATTACCATAAACCTGGCGTTACCGATGTTCTGAATATCTTGCCATATAATCTGGCAACGGGAACCTTCCTGATTGAGTACAAAAGTTTAGAACCCAATTGATCATGAGCAGGGAGAATTCCCTGCTTAAATTAACCTAATAATTTATCTTTAAATAGTATTGGATAATTTAATGCAAATAATATCTTTGTGGCATTATAAAATCACATATTTTATTATCATCAATTTCAACTATTATAAACACAATAACCCGAATTGCCCAGAAAAGAATATGAAAAGAAATATCAATCCCTCAAAACTCCCAGCATTCACATTATCAGAGCTTTTGGTTGTATTAGTAATCATAGGAATACTTGTTTTACTTGCTTTGCCAAACTTAATGCCTATGATTACCCGTGCGAAAAGTACCGAAGCCAAACTACAACTTGAGTATATCCATACGCTGGAGCAGACATATTTTTACACCTACTCACGATATACAGATGATTTACCGGCAATTGGGTATGAGCAGGAAAAACTGGTTAGTGAAGGTGGTAATGCCAATTATATGATTGAGATTGTTGAAGCCGGACCGGCGAATTTTATTGCCAGAGCTACTTCTGAAACTGATTTTGATAAGGACGGTGTTTTTAATGTTTGGGAAATCAATCAGGACAAACAATTAAGTGAAACGGTTAAAGATTAATTGATGAGGACTACCGAGTATATCATCATACTTTTTTTGATCATTGTTTTATACCAGGATTTACGGTATAGGGCCATCAGTTGGCCTGTATTCCCCCTTTTGGCTTTTACTGGATTTGTTGACCATACATTATTATCAACATTTATGGAGGTAATGTATACAAGCTTGATAAATCTAGGGTTTTTATTACTCATACTGAGCTTGTCATTTCTGTATTTCAAATTTCGACACGTAAAATTTAAGGAATTCAGTAAAAAATATATTGGCACAGGTGACTTATTATTCTTTGTGTTTCTGAGTGTGATATTCACAAGTCCTAATTTTATTTTGTTTTTCATTTCAGGTTTAATCATTATTCTGATATTAAGCATTATTATTGGATTTTTTAATCCTGAATTTATTAATAAAGGCATTCCTCTTGCGGGCTTTCAGGCATTCTTAGTCCTGTTCACAATATTGGCGAATAATATTCTTAAAATTGACCTGCTCCACAATCCAAGTCTTATTAATCAACTATTACAAGCTTAATATACTAATATCCCATTCCAATGAAAGATTTCAAACCAGATACTGCAATATTGCAATTACTGACTGCAGAACAGGCATGGCATTACAAGGCAATACCTCTACGGACGCGGGATAATCATTTGGAAATAGGTATTGATAAAGCTGTAAACTCAGTATCTAATTTACAGGAATTACAGTTAATACTTGATCAGTCAATAAAAGTGATTTCCACAGAATCGGAACAAATCAGTCGATTATTGACCGAACATTACAGAAAAAAGAGAGATCGAAAAAACACAAGCAGTCTAAAAGTTTCAAGTACTGATGAAAATTTCATTTTCAAACTAATTGAGGATTGCCTAGAGATGGACGTTAGTGATATCCACATTGAACCTTCATACGAAAAGGCTAGAGTAAGAATACGGATAGACGGTCATATGATTGAAAAGTATGAGATAGAGAAATCGCGCTACCCGGCACTTGTAAATAAGGTGAAAATATTAGCTAAACTGGATATTGCCGAAAAGCGACTTCCACAGGATGGGCGTATTTTCATTAATGAAAACGGTAGTAGTTTGGATATTCGAGTATCGAGTTTACCCGTATTGCATGGTGAGAAGATCGTGATGCGCTTGTTGAATAAAGAAGGGATGGATATTGACATCAACAAACTGGGTTTTGCATCGGATCAACTAAGCATCTATCATGAGAAGCTTCAAAAGCAGAACGGCATTATCCTGATAAGTGGTCCAACGGGAAGTGGAAAAACAACAACCCTGTATGCCACCTTAAAGGTTCTAAATAAACAGGATCGGAATATACTAACAATAGAAGATCCGATTGAATATACCCTGGATGGAGTTAACCAGGTACAATTAAAAGAAGGCATTGGATTAGATTACCCCAGTGCCATGCGAACCTTTCTAAGACAAGACCCGGACATTATCATGCTGGGAGAGATTCGTGATCCGGAAACAGCAAAAATGGCAATCCGTGCGGCTCTAACCGGGCATTTAGTATTATCAACTATCCATACTAACTCGGCGTGGGGCACCGTGGGACGTTTGGTTGACATGGGGATCCCCCCCTATTTACTGGCGAGTACACTCAATATGTCAGTAGCCCAGCGACTGGTCAGGATTTTATGTCCACATTGTAAAGAAGAAGCTCCGTTTGATGACAGTTATCTACCATTTGATACAACTATTCCTTTTCCTATTTCAAAGCATTACGTCGCAAAGGGCTGTCCTGAATGTTTTTATACCGGATATAAAGGCAGGAAAGCTATTTACGAAATTATACCGGTAGATCATCAGGTGGGAAAAGCCATCAAGGAAAATCAGTTCACGATTGACAACCTGTTACAGGAGCGTAAGGTGGAAGATATACGTATCAAAGCTTTTAAGATGGTACTTACCGGTGATAGTAGTTTTGAAGAAATATACCCATTAATGGTTAAGTAACGAGCAATGACAAATAATTACACATATAAGATAAAACACATATTTCCCAAATCAACAGGATTCCTTCGGAAGACAGAAGACGTGGTCGACTACCAAAAGAATCCTTATACGCTACGAATAAATCAATATCACATGAATTATAAACTCATTTTAATATTATTTAGTTTTCTGGTTAGTCTTAGCACAGGAAAAGCAATTGGTCAACAGCATAGAAATGATAGCTTAAGGGTCGTTCTTGACAGCCTGAGCAGAAACATGCCTGGACTTGAACAGGGAGTTGACCTAACCGTAAGTAGTTTATCTGTTCAGGAATTTCTCAGGACTCTGGCAGAAACAAACAACCTGAATTTACATATTGATCACCAGGTAAACTTTCCCATAACCAATAACTTTAACGATGTAAAAGCTAAGGATGTATTATTGTTTTTGAGTAAAGAGTATGAACTTGATTTGATAATAACAGGGAACATTATTTCTATTAAAAAAAACAATTTCATAGCCCCGGAAAAACCTGCTGTACTTGATATCGTTTACGACAGTCTTTCAAAACATCTAACAATAAATCTATGCAAGAATAAGTTAAGCCGGGTTGTACGAAAGATAACTGAATTAACGGGTGTAAATGTTATCCTGGCTCCAGGTGTTGAGGATAAGGAAATGAACCTGTATCTGAAACAGGTGAATGTTGAAGATGCCATTGACAAGATTGCTTTATCAGCGAGTGGAAAGTTAAGTAACAAGGATGGTTTTTTTATCATTAATGCACCTGAACCAAGTAAATTAGCAGAAATGAATAACAACCGGAATTCCATGGGGAATCACTCCGGGAGGAACAATAACCGAGGTTCAGGAAAAAAATCCGGAGGAACATTTTCCTATCAGGCTACATCAATTGATAATATCATAGTAAAAGCCGAAAATGCGGCAATGGCAGAAGTGATCAATGCTGTTTCGACAGCCATTGGAATTAACTATTTTATTTATTCGGAGATTGAAAAAAGTGTATCACTTAACCTTAATGGGGTGAATTATTATGAGTTTTTAAATCACATTTTTGGAGGATCTGAATACTCCTATTCAATTGAAAACGGTATTGTATTAATTGGTGAGCACAATATTGAACGCATCCGAATTACAAAGAACCTGGCTTTGCAACATCGATCAGTTATAGAACTAACCGCTTCCATACCTGAAGGACTTAAAGAAAATATAGGTATAACAGAATTTCCGGAATTAAACAGCCTGATTTTAAGTGGACCTCCTGAACGTGTTGCTGAACTGGAATCATTTGTAAAGATGATTGACAAAATCGTACCCGTAATACAGATAGAAGTAATGATCATCGATTTTCAGACCGGATATACGGTATCGACAGGAATAAATGCAGGACTGGCCGAAGAAGCTGTCTCAACTTCAGGCCATGTACTACCAGACATTGATATGACCTTAAGCTCCTCCTCCATCAACAACATAGTTAACAGTTTCAATGGGCTCGGACTACTCAACCTTGGACACGTAACACCCAATTTTTATATTTCGGTAAAAGCATTGGAAGACAAGGGAGTTGTAAAAGTGCGTTCAACTCCACAATTATCCACTTTAAACGGACATGAAGCTGTATTAACCATTGGGAATACCGAATATTACCTGGAAGAAACCAATAATATTATTGGCAGTCAGAATCCTCAGAATGTCATGACAAAAGCATACAAACCCATTGATGCAAATTTCAATCTGACAATAAATCCTATCGTATCAGGAGATGAGCAAATCACTTTGGAATTAACTGTTGAACAATCCGATTTCACCGGAAGAATTAGTAAGGATGCCCCTCCTGGAAAAGTTACACGAAAGTTTAATTCCCTGATACGTGTTAAAAACGGGGAGATGATTTTATTGGGTGGATTGGAAGAAAAGACACGAAATGATTCAGGACGAGGTATTCCTCTCCTGAGCCGGATTCCTGTTTTGAACTGGTTGTTTACCAGCCGTACAAAAGAGAGCAAAGACAATAAGCTTCACATATTTATTAAGCCAACAATTATATACTAGCATTGGATTTAAAGAAAACATACCAATCGTTAAAAACGAGCCGTAAACTATACAGTATAGAGGTTCTACAGGTGCAGGATGGAAGTATTATTATAAACGCGTTGCAACTAAAGATCCAGAACGGAGAAATTGATATTATATCCAGAGAATCCGGCTTGGATTTGAAAGAATATATCAAAGGGCTTGAGAAAAACAGTGAAGTTATATTAAGTTTTACCGGACAAAAAGTATTGGTGAAAAAAGTTGAAACTTCAGACACTTTCAATCAAAAACGGATTTTCAATCAAATTGCACCGAATTTAAATGTAGAAAATTACTATCTGACCTATACCAATGGAGGCAATAACGGATGGGCCTGTATTTCGAAAAAGGACTGGATTGACGATTACCTGGATCAAATTTCAGAACACAAAATATTTATTACAGGCCTTCTTATTGGCCCGGCAAATTGCTTGTCATTACTTGATTATTTTAAAAATCAGACAATCAGAATTTCAGTATATGATATATACTTTTCGCAAACCGGATTGAAAGATATCCACAATGAACACCTGGATCAATCAGAAGATTATACAATCGGAGATGAAACAATTGGATCAAAGCACCTGATCCCCTTGGCCGGATTCTTGAGCGAAGGAAGCGAAAATATCCACCATTCGGAAAACAGTATCCAAAAGATCGCTCCAATAAAGCTGAATTACAAGTATTTTCAACGCTTTAAACGATTCGGACAAATCACTTTGGCTACTATATTCACCATCCTACTGATTAATTTTCTGCTATTTGATTACTGGAACGGAAAATATGCTGAAATACAGACTGATTTAGCAGGTAAAGAAGCCCTGATAGCTAAATATGATAAGCTAAATACGAAAGTAAAATTAAAAGAAGGAATTTATGATGCTTTTGGTAAACAGAATAAACTCCCCTTATCTTTCTATGCCGACCGACTTGCTTCAATAATCCCAAAGGGAATCACCCTGGAAGAGATTAATCTAATACCATTTACCAACCGAAAATTCCTTAAAGATAAAATCCACTTTGAAGAAGAGACTCTGTTAGTAAAAGGTAGCTCAGGAAATAGCTTTGTTTTTAACAGCTGGTTGCAGGATATAAAACAATTCGATTGGGTTTCGGAGATTGAAGATATTAATTATGAGCATACCGAACAAGATGCCGAATTCGAGATCATTATTAATTTAAGTGAATAACAGTCAATGACTATGATAATTATGGAGATACACTCAAACAATGATTTAATGTTTGTGGCATATAATGACCAGTAAGTACAATTTTTTAACAGATGAAACGAAATTATAAACATATCCTTTGGTACGGAATTGCAATGGCAGCATTGCTTGCAATAATCACCTATTCGCTGGGAATCAGCAAATCGGTTGATGCCTGCCATTTGTACAACCAGGCAAATCGAAAAATCCTGCTTGCCGACAGCTTACCACAACGAATAAACAGGCTAAACAGGCAAGATGCTTTTTTAAGTAAGAAGCTAGGTCAGTCAGACACCAGTATTTATGTCATCAAAGAACTAATACTGGAATATTCGAGTGCATATTGCAAAGGGAAAAAAATTAGAATCGTTGATTTGCCAAAGGCCATTACTGAAGATTTTAAGGAACTGAATATAGTCGTACACACCATCACTTTTGAAGGAGCATATAAAGAACTGATCAAATTACTGGATCAGTTTGAGAACGAATATAAGGTTGGAAAAGTAGCTTCGGCCAGAATATACAAGAAACGAGATCGAAAGTCCAGAGAACAAAAATTGTATATGAAACTATACATACAAAACATTCTGAACAAAACTTCAGCAAAATCACACCAAAATTAATACAAGCAGCTATGGATAAAATAAACAAAAACAATAAGAACAAATCCCGGGTCGTTATTATCGCTCTGCTTTCGGGGATATTTACCTTTCCAGCCTTCATATTCACTGCATGTAGTGATATCATTGAAGTAAATCTGACGGAAAAGGAAGTTTTACTAAACACCCCTCCAGATGATTATACCACTACTAAAAACGGAGTAAACTTCTGGTGGAACCCTCTGGATGGAGCCGTTGATTATGAGTTACAAATTGTATCTCCTGACTATGAAAATCTGGAGGAACTTATTCTAGATACAATTACGGCAAAAAACACCTTTACGACAACACTTGAACCTGGGAAGTACGAATGGACCATTACAGCTTTAAACTCTTCATCTTCTGCGTATTCCACCATCAGAAAACTAAACATTGTTGAAACCATCGACCTTAACAATCAAACGGTTGAGCTTTTGAATCCTGTTGATAATGACACAAGCAACATCACCGACCTGAGATTCAACTGGAAGGCAGTGAACCAGGCTCGTAATTATGATTTTGAGTTGAAATTTGACAATGAGTTGGTACATTCAGAGAATATGGAAGAATTATTTATTGAGTATAAGCTTGAAAATGGAGACGGAACCTACACCTGGGGGGTAAAGGCATCCAATGAAGAGACATCAACCAGCATGTTTTACCATAGTTATTTACTGGATACTGAAGTACCGGGAGAACCTACACTAAGTGAACCTGAAAACAATAGTATACTGGAAGACAAAACACATACATTCAGTTGGGAAAGAGCTCCGAATACAGGTTCGGACCTATATGACAGCATTTTTGTTTTTTCCGATGAAGAATTATCCCAGATGGTGCTATCAAAAAAACGAAGTCAAAGTAGCTACCAGGATTCTCTTGGACCAGGTGAATATTACTGGTTGGTAAAGACCTGTGATGTCGCAGGTAATGAAAGTGTCGACAGTCAAGTGTGGCAGTTTACTATTAATGAATAATAAACAGCTGTGAGGAATGAAAAATAAAAAATCGATATATATATTACTTCCAGTAGCCCTAATCGTATGGGGGCTTATTGGTTATAAAATATATGCATTTATCAGCAGCAAGGATGAACTGGATTCCAAATCTCTTAATACGGTGATTCAGCAAGAGGATGAAGTACTTGAAGATGCCATCGAATACAAACTATTACTTGATTATCCAGATCCTTTTTTTAGAAAATCAAATCATAAAACTACAGCCGCTAAAAAAGTTGATCTCCAATCAAGAGGAGTAGCGTTTCAGATGAATGAAAACACCTCTACTGTAACAACAAAGCAAAATTCCAACAAGAAGGCTATTCAACTTCAGGATGTAAAGTATATGGGATGTATCGTAAATAAAGAGAACAATAAGACCTATGCTTGCTTAAACTATAAAGGGATCAGTTATATGCTTTGCAAAAATGAAAAATTTGAAAATCTAATTATGCGGGCAATACATGCCGATTCTGTAAGTATTGAAATGGCTAACAAAAAACATACAATTCAAAGAAAATAAATCATTCAATCATCGATTTCCAACACCTATCCCATACACTAAAGGGAGCTGATGTTGATAATCAAACCTATGTTCCAGATAATAATTTAGAATAAAGAATGAAAACTAATATGGGACTTTAAAAATATAAACATATGAGAAACTCTATTATAAAAACTATATTTTCACTGCTCTGGTTGATACCAGCAACAGTATTTTGCCAGGGCTTTCACGAGGATTTCGAACTTCTGAACAAGTACAGTATACAAACTGACTCATTGGATTATGAGTTTTGTTTCCAGGTGGAAGGTGAAGATCAGCTTGAACCAGAAAATGTAATATACTATTGGTTCAAGAAAGGACGGATATTACAAACCTATGGTAATTACTCCGGAAAACTTCTACACGATACTTTTAAGGTATACCATAAAAACGGATTGTTAGCAGAAAAAGGCAAACTGAGCTATGGCACCAAAGAGGGCAAATGGTATCAATGGGATTCGAATGGCCTACTTACCCAAATATCTGAATGGAAGTCAGGTAGGCTTCACGGGACATGTATTACCATCAATAATAAAACAAATCGAAAGATTGCGAAATACAAAAATGGTCAAAAGCACGGAAAACAAATTACCATAAAGGATGAAGAAACCACAACAATACGTTACAAAAAAGGGAGATTAATTAAAGAAAAATCCGCCAAACAATTTATTAAGAAAGTAAAATTGGCCAGGCAAAAGAAAAAGGAGAAAAAAGAGACTGAAATCCCTAAACTTGATACAACAGTAAGTGAATAAGCCACTGAAACATACTACAATTAACGGAAGTAAACTTGTTAAGTTAAAAGGCTCAGCACTGATTATCAGTATTACGATCTGCACTATTGCAACTTTATTTGTTGGAATTGCATTTATGTATTTTTACTACTCCAATATTAGATTACTGGATTATAAGAGAAGCAAACAAGTTCGGGCGAATGTTAATTCTGGTATCGCTTTTTATATGCGAAATCCCGATTTGTATGACTATGACAGCACTTATAAAGTCATCCTATTTGATAACGAAACTGATTCGATTTTTATTCGAAAATCAAAATGGGGTATATGCGACTACCTGCTTTGTAGTGCCTATAACAGGACTCAAGTCTACGAAAAAGTTTTGTTTACCGGTGCTTTATATCCATCAGATAGTGGTACAGCATTATACTCCACCGACCTCAATAATTCAATCTATATATCAGGAAGCACGCTTCTAAAAGGGAATATTCAAATTCCAAATGCAGGATTGCTAGCGGTTAATTTTGATGGTAGGGTTTATGAATCGAAAGAATTGTACCAAGGAACAAAAACAAACAGTAATTCTGCATTACCTCAAACAGACAAGCTGGTGTATCAACGAATCAAACAAAGCATCTATGATCCCATCATGCCCCATGAGCAGATCCTTCATTATAAGGATATGCCAGATACATTGATCAATTCTTTCCGTAATGATGTTATTCACATAATTTCTCATGACACCATTAGATTGAATGGCAAATTCATGAAAGGAAAAATAAAGATCAGCTCTGCCTGCGGGGTGAAAATTGGAAAGACTTGTTATTTTGAAGATATTATCTGTAATGCTCCGGAAATACATATCATGAGTGGAGCTACAGGTAGCGGACAGTTCTTTTCAACAAAAAAAGCAATCCTCCAGCAGAACAGCAGACTTTTCTATCCTTCAATCCTAATTAATGTGAGCGGTGCAGATGCAGATCAAAGCAAACCACATATTGTTTTATCAGATTTTGCTCAAATCAGCGGAATGCTTATACATCTTGAAGAGCATCCTGATGATAAAAACCAGGACATACTTCTTTATGAAGAGTCAAAGGTTCATGGCTGTGTATATACTTCAGGTAACCTCGATTTAAGGGGGCAGGTGGATGGCTCAGTTTATTGTAATCGATTTATCCGCAAATCAACCTCACGCATTTACCTGAATCACCTGGTTGATGGTAAGATTGATTATTCAAACTGGAACAAGGCAGTGGTTCTGCCCGAACTCTTTGATTCAAAAGTTGTACACAAAAGGATGAAATGGGTCTATTAAAAAAAATACCAGGATTTTCAATTGTAGAGAACGTAGTAGCCATGATCCTGATAAGCATGACTGTTTTACTGTTCTTTGGGGTATTGGCCAGACTTGCCTCAGTTAACAAACATCGGGAAATTGAAAAGTCTTTGATGCTAATGCAAGCTTATGAACAACATATAAATTATAAAGAACTTGCTGACAAAGCGTTTGTTTCGGAAGAATATTATTTGCAAAAGGAAATCAACAACTACCAAAACGACACGGTTCTGTCATTAGTGATTATTAGACTACTTGATCAGGAAAATAAACTACAGGACTCAATACTTTTTCTTAGCTATGAAGATTAAATCAATAAAATTTCCTGCTTTTACCATATTTGAGCTACTGATCGCTTTGTCAGTATCCGGTATCCTTATTGTAATCATCTATCAGTTTCTGAGGATTGCAATAATTGAAACCGAAAAAATGAATACGGATAAGATTCAAAGTGGAGAGCTGATTCAATGTTTACACGTTCTTGAAAATGACATCGAAAGCTCTGAAATGGTAATTGTAAATGACAATTCAATAGAATGTAAATATTCAGATCGTTCGGTTTGGTATGGCTTTTCCAATTATATACTGCGTGAGCAAAACCATAGAATGGATACTTTTTGGATTCAGAGTTCAAACTTAAAGATTCGATATAAGGAAAATGAGGTTTATAGCGGTATTGCTGATGAAATATCATTTACATTCGGAAATACAGATCAACAGATTAAATGGTCCAAGCTCAAAATCTATAGCTATCATGTAAAAGAAATAATTCCTGAATAATGAGCATACGAATTAAAGAGAAAAATGATTCTGCAAAGGATCCCAAACAGCAATCGTATTCACTACAGCATCTTTTGCAGAAGGATATTTCATTTTCCACGCGAAAATTATCCGACAACCGAAAGAAAAACTTTTACTCGGATTTCTTCAGCATGCTTTCCTCTGGAGTGGACGTACTAATGGCTCTGAAGCTAGTTCATGAAAATGCAAATAAAAAACATGAAGCGACTGCCATTAAAAACCTGATTACAGATATCGAAAACGGTTTTAATCTTTGGAATGCAATGGAGCGTGGTGGACAATTTTCTAAATACGAAATCTATAGTGTGAAAATTGGTGAGGAATCGGGAAATCTTATCCCGGTACTGGAAGAACTGTGGAAATATTTCCAGAAAAAAACCGAGCAGAAACGTAAACTGATCAATGCCTTTTCATACCCAAGCCTAATCTTGTTTACTGCTTTTATTGCAATCTATTTTATGCTTGAGTTTATCATTCCCATGTTTGAGGATGTATTCAAACGATTCGATCAGGAACTTCCTGCACTAACCCAAACCATGATTAACATTTCACATAATCTAAACGGAATACTTTTTTCTCTAATTCTCATTATCGCTTTAATCATTGCTTTTGTTGTCATATTTCAAAATAAGAATTGGTTTAGGAAAACAAGTTCTTACCTAATATACAATATACCAGTTCTTGGAAAAATATACAAAAATGTGATCCTTGCCCGTTTCTGCCTTTCCATGGAATTACTGCTTCGTTCCAACACACCACTGATTGAAGCTATTCGCATGTCGCGGGATATGATTTCTTCATATTATATGGAACTGGTTTTGAATGAGATTGAAAAAGGAATACTGGAAGGAAAACTACTTTCACAAACTATAGAAAACAAAAGCATATTTCCTAAACGCTTAAAAGCCATGTTGAAAATTGCCGAAGAAATTAACCGATTAGATGATGCCTTTGCCCGTTCCAAAAATCAGTTTACGGAAGACTTTGAAAATCGAACCAAGATGATTAATAATTTTATTGAACCCATCCTGATCATCTTTATTGGCCTGTTTGTAGGGATCGTACTGATTAGCATGTATTTACCTATATTTAAAATGAACTCATCTATTTTTTAGATATTGATTTGATTTAAAACATTGATACGATACATTAGGTGTATTATTTTATGTTAAATATTATCATTTATTTTATTTGCTCCAATTAATTATTTATCCTATTTTCGCTCCATAATAATAGCAGTATATACATTCAAAGGTTGTTAGCGCCTGCTATTTTTATAATTAAAACAATAATCAAACTATTAATCACTTAATTTCATTGCACTTATGCGTTCTAATTTACGAGATGTAGCCATTGTAATTATGCTTGTGGCCATTGGTTTCTTATTCTTCCAACAGTATGAAAAAGATAGCAAAACAGTTTATGTAGATACCGGAATTATTCTTACCAAGTACAAAGGCATGAAAGATGCACGAGTTAAAATTGAACAACAGACCACGATTATGAATGCCAATGTGGATTCATTGTTTGCCGATTTCGACAAGGAAATCAAATCCTATGAGAAGGAACGTTCTAAAATGAGTAAGAAAGAACGTCAGCTTAAAGAGGAAATTCTGCGGAACAAACAACAACAGTTGTTGGGTTACCAGGAAGCTACACAGAAGAAAATACAGGAAGAAGAACAAAAACTTACTCAGACTCCGGTTAATGAAATTAACGATTATATCAGTGAATATGGAAAGAAATATAATTGTACAATGATCCTTGGAGCAAATGGTAGCGGTAACATTTTATATGCTGAAGATGCTGTAAATATTACTGATGAAATCCTGGAAGGATTGCACAAGGAATACGGTGGTGCTAATGAATAATTAGCTAGCCAATAAAAATATAATTCAACTGGGTAAAAGGTAGCGTCCATGTGATGTCCCGCCTGTTAATTTGTTGAGCGATGCTCCTCTTACCCGGTTTTTCAGCTAAAACCAATAACCAAAATCAAATACAGATTCAGATAATGCGCAACATATTCTTGTTACGTAATTCCATAATATTATGCCTATTGGCTCTATTAGGAATTGTTATGATGACTTCATGCAATAAATCCCTAAATAGGGAAAAACTGGTGGAATACATCAACGATCCAGACAATGGAGTATTCAAAGAAAAGCAAGTCAGGAATTACAACTACCAGTTAAAATACCGCCCTTCCTCCTTTTTAATTAATCAAGAGTTGAGTGGAGACACCAATGTGTCTCAAGAACGATTAAATGAAATTGCCAATCGCTACAATCAATACTATTATTTTATATATTCTATTTCCATTGAAGGACAGGAAGTATTAGGTAGCCATATGGCAGCCAATCGCAATAAATTTGGTGAAATGGTTAACCAGTTGGCCTTCCGTATGGGAAACAATGTTTCCATTGTTACTCCATCCGATACAGTATATGTTGCAGACTATATCTACCCCAGATTATACGGCATGGGAACCAGTACCAATATCCTGTTTGCATTTGAACGCAAGAAAATTGAAAAATCCAAATCATTCCGCTTTGAAATGGAAGATATTGGGCTGGGAAGTGGCACCCTTAAGTTTAAGTTCCAAACCAAAGATATCCGGAAAACACCAGAACTGAAAGTATTCCAATAAAACTAAAATCAGACAATTACAATCCGATATGAAAAAGATAATTTTAATTAATTCCTTTCTGCTAGTACTCTTTCTGGGTATTGGCTCTTTCTCTTTAAAGGCCCAGAATACAGGGCCGGTAGCTCCGGAAGCAATGCAGTTTGAGCCCGTGGATGCTACGGATATGGTTAACTTATTAACGGGAGATTTCACATATGTATTACCGTTATTAGAGGTGCCAGGCCCCGGTGGGGGGTATCCTGTTGTTTTGAATTATCACTCAGGAATAGGACTAGAACAAGAGGCTAGTTGGGTAGGCATAGGGTGGAATATTAATACAGGTGCAATGAACCGTGCATCTATAGGATATCCGGATGACTGGGATGGTGCAAGCAGAAATACTCTATTTTTTGACACTGGAGAGACTATTGAAACACACAGTTTTGGATTTGGAGTTATGAGTATGGTAGGCCCAGGTTATTCAGTTGCCTTAAATTGGGATTCTCATAATAAATCTATGTATGGCACCGTAAGCATGAATGCAGGCCCTGTATCGCTTTCATCAAATGGTGCAACAGTAGGTATTGGTGTAGGGCCTGCATCTATAGGTCTAGGAATGACCTCCACTGGTAAAATATCGGCAAGCGCCAAATTATCCTATGGTGGTACTGATTTATCCTATTCAACAGATTTTGGAGGTAATAATTCAATCGGAGTCTCAATGGAAGTGGGTTTTATCAACACTTCAATGTCCGTAGATCTGAAAACCAAATCATCGAGCATAGGTGTATCAACCCCATTTTATAGTTATCATTCAACCAGTCCTAATCAATCTGACTACAGAGTAAATGTACTAAAGGATTATACGATTATTGTTCCAATCCCCGATATTGGTATATTTACATACCATTATAACAAGACACATTACTCCACTCTATCTTCAAAAAGCTTTAAACTATACGGTCCTTTATATTATGCAAATGCCAGACATTTGAGGAATGGAACCAACGATTGGGGGGCTCAGGATTTTCATCATGTTATGGATACGTATTTTACAGATGTAAAAATTAAGAATACAGAAAACATAACAACTTCCAAACTAGCACCACTGCTACCTGCATATGATCGATTTAATTATATTGCCCAGGGTCTAAGTGGTTCAGCCTCATTCAAATTACTTGATTTTGGACATTTGATGGGTGAAGGTAGTATAGCTTCAACTTATCCAGATGATGTCACAATGAAAGAAGTAATATTCTCAAGTTTAACTCAGGAAGGCAGATGGTTTGATAATAATGCCAATGGAAAATCATACCTTTATCCTGATTTCGAATCATCATCTTATTTTGAAGTATCTGATGGGGTATTTGAATTTGATGATCCTACACCAGATGTTGTTTGGGACATCTTCTATAATGGGGGTGATGCCACTGCAACAATGAATCTTTACGGTCAAAACAGGTCTTTATTCAATGAAGCGAAGCAAAGAAAAGGTAGCGGACGTTACATTGAATATTTCACCAATAAGGAGATTACTGAAAGCTATACTGACAGTCACTCTATTCTAAAAAATAAGACATTTATTGATTCTAAGTCCTTGGCAGGAAATAGAAGCAACTTACCACAAGAAGGAATTGGGGCTATTCAGGTTATAGATGAATCAGGAATGACCTACCATTTTTCTTTGGCCGTTTACCAATTCGATAAACATGATTACTACGAAGATCGAAACCAAACAGAACCACCTGGTCGAATAGTTAGGGCAGAAATACATGACCTTGAACCGTATGCATACACTTGGTTACTTACGGCTATCACAGGACCTGATTATATTGATTGTGTTGATGAAAATGGAATGTACTGTTCTGTTGGAATCGAAGATAAAGGGTACTGGATTTATTTTCACCATGGCAAATGGACCGATGGCTATTATTGGCAATTTCCGTATAATGGTTATGAAGTTTCGGATGATGGAAACTCTCAATCTAAGAGTTTTGGTAGAAAACAGATTTATTACCTAGATTATATACAAACAGCATCTCATACAGCTTACTTCGTAAAAGATTTAAGATACGATGCCTTGGGGAAAGATCTTTCTATTTCTGAGGATTATAGATTAATTGGGAAAACTAATCATTTATTCATACCGGGTACGAATACAATCCATTTTGAAGGAGATGAAATCACATTTGAATGGCCTTCAGATCTAGGTATCACGTATGGTAATGTACACTATTCGCAAAAAGAAATCTGCTCACAACAACCTAAACACAAATCACTTAAATTAAATGAGATTATTTTAGTTGACAATGATTTTAGAATTGAAAATATTGCCTCATCTAGTAATGACTTCATTGCTCAAGAATCACATAATGGAGTTGAGATAAATTACAAACTAAATGTTTATGATTATACTGGAGCTCACATACATACGGCAGAAATAGTTAAAGACAATTCGTTTAATATTTATTATCAAGATAATGTTATTGATGTAAAAGATATTACTGACAATCCTGAAATTAAAAGCAATGCTATAAAGATTATTAAGTTTAACCACAACTACGGTCTAGCGAGAGATTCTGAAAATAGTTCATCATCAATATATAAAGCAAAACTTACACTATGTGACCTTCAATTCCTTGGTCAAAATGAAGTTGAATGCATGCCTCCATTTTCTTTCTCATATTACGGTCAAAATCAATCGGTAACACTTTATGAAAAGGATGATTGGGGATTTGCAAAAAACTCCAATGAATTTATGAGCTTGAAAAAGATAAATCTACCTACTGGTTCAACTATAAATATAGAGTATGAACCAGATAGTTATTCAAAAAACCTTTCATTCCCAGAACGTACAAACTTTATTTCCAAACTTATACGACCAAATATTCCGGGTTTGATAAGTAACTCAACTAACACTAATAGCTTTTTAGTAAGTACAAATGATGAAAATGTCCTTAATCAAGCATTTCAACCAGGTGAGAAGGTTTTTATTGATCTCTGGTTAACAAAAGTTATTAACGAATCTATAATTAACGCATATTATTCTGATTATGAATTGACAGTTACAGGAAGACAAATTGAAGATGGGAATCTTACGATTACTTTTGAACCAGACCTAAATACTGCTCTTGATATAGGATTTGAAGACGGATTTCAAGTAACCGACTATCTATTTAACTTTGAACACATAAGTTATAAAGATTATCAAATACTTGAAGAAGGAGGAATACGGACTAGAAGAGTCTGTATTAATGACGGACTGGAAGATATTTCTGAAACATTATACGATTATTCGGTGCAAGATCAACATCCCTCTAAGTCATGGAGTAGTGGTGTGGTAATTTATTCACCAACAGATAATGAACTACATGTTCCCTATATCACTGAACTTCCAGCTCCAAATGTGCTTTACAGCAGCGTGAAGGTTACACAAAAAGGGGAGAACAATAGTTTTATCAGTTGTTCACAACATGATTTTGACGTCCCTGAATTCCTAATAAATACAACATCATCTCCAGCTCGCATGCTGGTTCTTGATGGTTTAGACAAAATGCAGCTTGATAAATTTCTCGATGTAGAAAATCCTCAGCACACCTACATATGGTACGACTCAGAAAACACTCTGGATCACGATTCCAAAGTACATGCTAGATCCACCATCTTTAAGGACATGACCAATGCTATTGGTCGTCCTTTGATGGTCACTAATTATAATCAAGAAGGTCATACAATTAGCCAAATCAACTATAAATATTATGAAAAGGGTGAAATTCCTTTGGGCATTGTTCAGGAAAGTTTTTCTTCTAAACGAAGGTATATTTGGTGGGAAGCTGATATTAACAACCAAACATTATCAAGTCACAACTATTCTCAAAGCAATTGGCTACTAAATGGAGTGTCAAGAATTCAATATCCTTCACTGATCAGTTCAATTGTAACAAGCTCAAAAGATGCAATTATCACCCAAGATGAATTCATCTATGATATTCATACAGGCAGTGTCATAAGCAGCAAAACCAGAAACAATATGACTCCATTAATTAAAAAAATCAAATCTATCCCTGCTTATAAACAATACCCAAAGATGGGATCACCGTTAAATTCTAGTGAATCCAATCAGAAGGATTATAAAAACATGCTCACTCAGGAAGCGGCATCTTATACATCAGTTATCGATGGAGCTAATGAACACTATGTTGGTGCAAGCATTCAAACCTGGAATAACGAATGGAAATACCGGGAATATCTGACCCAATATAAATGGTTTGATGTGGAGGAAACGGATATATGGCGAAAACATCGTACATATAGTTGGTCAGGACAGGTTGATGCTAAAGGATATTATAGTGGATTTACTGAACCTGGAACAACCGAATGGAATGATTTTAATAATGGCAATGAACCGGGCAATTGGAGAAAGACCGGAGAAATAACACGGTACACTCATTACTCGGTTCCAATAGAAGGCAAAGATATCAACGGACGCTATGTGGGTGCATCAAAAATGGGATACGATAACACAAAGGTTGTTGCTACTTCCACCAACTGTGCTTACAGGGAATTCACTTACAGTGGAGCTGAGGATGGATTGATTTCGAACTCTGATTATTACTTTGGAAGTGAAGTAAACAGGCAGGACAGCGAAATCCACACAGTTACAACCCCTCACACAGGATTGGTTCATACTGGGGTACATTCCTTAAAAATCCCAAATGACCCTGATAAAGCAGGACCTTGTTTCTACATTAAAGAAGTAGAGTACAACATCCCCAATGAACCGGAAACCGGTTCGGATATTGAGTTAAATAAGCCATACAAAGCTTCTGTATGGGTACATAAGGATTCAAAGATAAAAACACGACTATCTTACAAATATTTTAACAATAATACTGCAGTTGCGTGGAATACAGTCTCCATAGATCCTGCCACAGCCTTCAACACAGGCGAATGGTATTTACTTGAACTGAATATACCTGCAGCAACTGCATTGGCAGCACCAGATGGAATAAATGCTCTACGAGTTACTGTTTGGGCGTCCGGAGAAGGATCTAACCCCTATGCTTATGTGGATGATTTCAGAGTTCACCCTGTAGAAGCATCTATGACATCTTATGTTTATGATAATCAAACAGGAGCTGTAACAGCTATTCTGGATGCTGATAATATCGCAACCTTATATTACTACGATGATGCCGGACGTCTGGAATTAGTCAAAACAGAAACACCTGATGGCTTTAACAAGGTTGCCAGTTATCGACATCACTACCAGGGGGAGGAATCAACAGAATGTCAAAATGACCTGCGAATGCTGAACGTACAATGTAATCCTACAATTCTTAATGCAGGGGATGAAATCAGTCTTTCCTGGAGTATTGATTATGGGGGGTATACTCTCCCCCCTCTTAATGACCCAAACCACCCAACCATACCAATCAATGCATACTTAAGTCGGGATTCATATGATTACTCAAATATGATTCCACTTTGTTCAATGATTCTTACAGAAACTTCTGGATGTAGTATGACATGTACCATTCCTGATAATATAGAACAAGGTACCTGGTATATTATAATGATCTTGAATGAAGACAGTGAGAAATGCGATTTAGACGAATCAAACAATACTGCACGCCGACAAATCACCATCAATGGCCCGGATCTGGCAGTAAGTTGCAACAACACTTCCACAAATGTTTATGAAGTGGGGGATCCACTACCTTTGAGTGCCACAATTACCAATATCGGAACTGTCGCTTCCGGAAGCTATGCCTTTAAAGTATACTTTTCAGACAATTCCGTTACCGTAGATGAAAATAATCCTATTGCTGAAGTTGCATCTCAAAGCTTAGATGCCGGTTTATCAACGAACTTTAATGATAATACTTTCGTTATTCCTCAAAACCTTTCAGTAGGTACACATTACATTCATTACATCGCAGATACGGAATACGACATCAATGAAATGGATGAAACCAACAACCACTGCATCCAACCAATCAGTATTATTCCATTACCAGATCTATCGGCAGCAGATTGCTCGGTTCTACCTATAACGGATTTATTAGATCCTTACTTTGAACTTGGAGTAGGTGTAAGTAATGTCGGAGAATATCGCTCTTCAGATTTCTTTGTTGATGTATATATTTCAGAATCTCAAAACGAATTGACTAATGCTGTCCATATTGGACGTGATCGGTTTCCAGGAATTATGCCAGGCAATTCATCCTTCTGTCCTTTGAATCTTTCAGCACCAAATAACCTAACGCCAAAGACGTACTATGTACATTTTATGGTTAATAACAATCCGGATTTTAATGAAATATCCTTCGATAACAATACTTGTGTATTCGCAGTAGAATTAAAACCCGATTTGGTAGTAAAATCTTGTGATGCCCAACCATATCCGAATATCACAAATCCAGAAGTTCGATTATATGCTAATGTGGTAAACCAAGGGCATGCAATAGCTGTTCCGGATGCAGATCCGACACAACACTTGGTTGGATTGTACTTCTCGGAAAGTTCAGATCCCTCGGATCCATATTTATTTGTATCAGAGGAACCGATTGGCTCTCTCAACCCTGGACAAGCATACGGTGTCGATGAATATATGCCTGCCCAAAATTTAACCAATCTAACGTACTATTTACATTCTGAAGCAGATTGCAAAGATGAATTCACCAACGAAATAAATGAGAACAATAACATTTGTACGGATATCTTTGACGCCAAGCCTGACCTGGTCATTAAAAGGCATGACCAAATTCAGCTAATGGTACAGGAATGTCAGGATTATTCGGTGAAATCTTCTGTTGCTAATCAAGGGATGGGGCCAGTTACTCAACCCTTCGCATATAAGGTTTTTCTTTCAGATTTCCCAAGTACTTTACATAATGAAATATTGCTAGGGAACTACACAATCAATTCTTTAGGTGTAGGTGCTGAAGAATTGAAAATGACTCACTTTACAATCCCTCAAGGTGTGAATGGAACCAAGTACCTTCAGTATTGGGCTGATCATAGCACAAGTAATGCGAGTGGTGTAATTTCTGAAATCAATGAAAGTAACAACCGGGCATCGGATCAATACGGCATCAAAGGGATTCCGGAAATAGAAGTATTAGCATTAAGTCTTAATCCGATTAATGGGGCACCTGGCATTACGGTAACAGGTACTGCTAAAATAAGAAACACAGGTGCTGTAAATACAGGAAACTTTAATCTAGCAGTCTACATTACCCAGGGGCAGGATTTCACCAGCGCTACACCCGTTGCTGTTGTTCCGGTATCGAGCATTCAGAGTGAGCAAATCCAAAATGTGCAATTGAGCTTGACCATCCCTGAAACAGCACAAAATGGCACCTATTGGATCACGGCTGCAGCCGACTACGATTACCAAATCTCTGAATGCGAAGAAGAAATGAATAACTTCAAACAAACCCAGTTTACTGTTCAAGGAGCTTATCTGAGTGTTTCTCCTACAAGCAAATTGGTTTCTTCTTATGGAGGTGCCCAAACAGCTACCATCAGTAGTAACATATCCTGGACAGCCAAAGCTAATATGCGCTGGATCAGCATCCCTAATAACACAGGTACAGGTGATGGTTATCTGAAGTTCTCGGTTGCCCGTAATTACGGAGGTGCTCGTACCGCAGTTATTACGATTACCGGTGGTGGCATTACCAAAACCCTTACAATCACTCAAAAAGCAAACACAACTTCCAGAGTAGACTAAAGTAGTTTTTGTAAAAAAAATCTTTGAAAATGAAAACACAATATATAAAAACAATCATTTTGCTCGTTGCTGTCTGGAGTTCCATGACAGCATCAGCCCAGCTTTATCGCAAGAAGCAACCTGTACTGGCTGACACCTATATTAAGGCCCAGGCTGCAAAAACTTCTTTTGGAAACAGTACCATCATGCAAATCAGTAGTACGCCTTCAAAAGAAGATATAGAGGATCGCTTTCTTTTATCCATTGATCTTAAATCCTACGAAAATTGTCAGTTAACCAAGGGAATCTTATTCTTGAGTTTAGCTCAAGTTCAGAATGTTAAAGCGGTGGATGTTTATCCTGTGGATTCCCCTCTGGATGAACAGGCTTCCTATTGGGATAATCAACCCAAATTAAAGGACAGTAAACCAATCCGTTTTGCGGTTCCGGATAAGGAAGGGATGAAAATCCGTATGGATCTTACCGAGATTCTTAATCAAGCCATTAATAATCAAACCAAGCAGCTCACCCTGGTAATCCAGGCAGCTGAACAGGAAAACTCAGGATCACTGGCTGTTTACACAAAGGAAACTTCTCAACTCGGTTTACAGCCAGAATTAGACATTGTTTATTACAGTACGGAAGATGGTGGCACACGGGATTTGGTGGATATAGATTACAATTGGACTCAGGTTACTACCTATAAGGATAATAACGAGGTACTTGGTCAATCGCGTTCCTATTATGATAAATTGGGGCGTCACGATCAAACCCAGGTTAAAAATTACAGCAGTCGAACAACAACAGTATCAAAAAGCATTTATGATGCACAAGGGAGATCTGCAATATCCTTCCTTCCAGGGGTAGACATGGATGTTTTTAATTTTAACTACCGCAATGATATTGTTCTGGATGAAAATGAAAACACATATGATTACAACGATTTTGAGGGGACAAATCCATCAATAATCAGCTCACAAAGTATTATAGGAAAATATTACAACAACAATAATCAGAAAGAAGATTATGTTCCTCACACTTCCTACCCATTTACAAGAACTGAATACAGTAATATACAACCTGGAAAAGTCAGAAAAACAGCTGCTGCAGGTGATGTATTAAGGTTTGGAAATGGTAATGAAACTTTAAGCCTAACACTCGATGGTAGTATTGATGAACTGCCAAACTACATGAGCTTTGACCCTAACATTCATGATGCAAACGATTTCTCAAAGCTTATTAAAAACCTCACTGTTGATGCTGATGGACATACAGTTGTTGCCTTCTCCGATTTTGATGGAAACCTAATAGCCAGTGGGCACTTTTTTAACGCGACAACAATTAACCCGGCAAGTTATAAATTTCAAAATAATATTACAGATCCCTATCTGGATCTACACCTGGGTGTTGATAAAACAATTACCTTTTCAGAAGCTGTTGAACTTACAAACCTATCATTTTATAGCTTGACCAGTGATCAACCGATCAATCCCTTAACAGGAGGTTCCAATACAATCTATATTTTTGATGAGAGTTATATCCGGATTGTATATAGTGGACAAATACCTGAAGGCAACTCCCTTTCTGTAACGACAACCTCTAAATATGAGAATCTTGCCTACAATTACTATGATATGGCCGGACGACTGAAGAAAACTCTTCCTCCTGAAGGAACTACATATGGCAACCTGGCTAATACATTCACCTACAACAACCTGGGATGGTTATTAAATTCTACGACTCCTGACCAGGGAACAAGCAATTTTGTCTACAGAAGGGATGGAGCCATCCGGTTTTCTCAGAATGCTTATCAGGCAGCTCTGAACCCAAAACAAATGTCGTATACCGCATATGATGCTTCAGGACGGATTATTGAGTCCGGTGTCTATACCTTTGACAATGTTTTAGGTAATACCTTTTCAGGATTTCAGGGGCAATATGAAGGATCGTCTGCGTCATCCAGCATCCACAGTGCTCTGGAAGATATTGCAGATGTCAATGATTTAACTTCTCACATTGCTGGTCTCCCCATCACGTGTTGTAGTGAACGAAGCCAGATCCACTATGATCTTCCAGATCCGAATTTGCTAGTAGATTATGAATCTGAATTGGATCCTGCATACCACAAACAACGATTTGTTAACGGAAATGTATCCTACACATGGAATGAAAACAGTAAAACCTGGTACAGTTACGATTACAAAGGTAATGTTGAATGGACTGTCATTAAAATTAGTGAACTGGATGAACCTAAGACTGTAGAATATACTTATGATTTCCTGAATAATGTCACTCAGGTAGAATACCAAAAAGGTAAAGATGATGCATTTATCCATCAATACATTTACAGAAACGACAATCAATTGATAGAAGTATTGGCAGGCAAACCCAACCACCTCAAAAAACAGGTCGAATACGAATACTACCTGCATGGACCACTCAAACGCCAGGAAATTGCTGGTATACAGGGGCTGGATTATGTTTATACGATTAATGGAGCCCTTAAAGCAATTAATCATCCTACCCTGTTGCAGGATAAAGATCCGGGAGATGATGCCAACGATTTATTTGGTATGGCTCTTGATTATCATAGTAATGATTACACTCGATACAATTCTTTGATTAACTTTGGTGCCGAAACGGATTATTATAATGGTAAAATTGCATCCATGCGTTGGAAGATATCAGACCAAAATATAGCACCTACATCTCCTCAATTGCTTGATCCAACGGATCAATGGGGATACCAATTTGCATATACCTCAAAAGGGTGGCTTGAAAGTTCTGCTTTTGGCATATACAAACACAATGCTTTGCAAAATGATATCAATAATGATAACACCGGCGAAGAGCCGGTTTGGAATTTGGGTAACAATTATTCCACATCCTATGTTTATGATAAAAACGGGAATATCTCCCAATTAAATCGCAACGCGTATGGTACATCTGGATATCAAATGGATCAATTAACTTATAATTACCTAAATACGGATGGTAAGTTGGTAAACAACCAACTCCAATTTGTTGAAGATGCCATAGGAGGAACTCCTTTTGATACAGATATGAATTCTCAATTGCCGGGAAATTATATGTATGACCAACTTGGACGCTTAACCGAAGACAAGCAAACCAATGTAGCATATCAATACACAGCTACAAGCCGATTATCACAAGCCAAATACCCCTCCCCCAACAGAGACGCTCCATGGACTATGGATTACAAATACAATGAATCCGGATTCCGGATTTGTAAACAAAACGGTAATGTAAATTCCTTTTACATTCGTGATGCATCCGGAAATATTTTGGCCGTATACAAGAAAATAGGAGATGATGCAGCTCAATTAATTGAAACTCCGGTGTACGCCAGCGGAAGAGTTGGCGTTTATTACGAACAACTGGGTAAAACGCTTTATGAACTCAAAGACCACCTGGGTAACGTACGCGTGGTGTTTAAGAAAGGCGTTTTTGCCAATGCTGTAAAACTAAATGAAACGGATTATTACCCCTTCGGCTTTGAAATGCCCGGACGTAACAATATTGCAGAAAACTACCGCTTTGGATTTCAGGGTGAATTTGCTGAAAAAGACGAGGAAACAGGTTTTAACCACTTTGAGCTCCGAGCATATGATAGCCGCATAAGTCGTTGGATGATTACCGACCCTGAAAATCAGTATGCTTCACCTTACCTCGCAATGGGGAATTGCCCAAACCAGGCTATAGATCCGACAGGAGGTCTTGTGCCATGGTACAAAGGACTAGATGGATCTCTGGAATTCGTAACTGACGGAGTTAAGCCAACTGACGGATTTGAATATTTTGGCCCTGATGGAATGTTTGGTTTTAATGAATATGACGCTTCTTTGGCTGGTGTTTTACCCCGTGCAGAAGATGTAGGCATGTCAGGTGGGAAAGGTAGTTTCAGGATATCAATGACACAAGAACAATCCTTAAATTTCATGGAAACCCAAGGATATCGCTTAGCGAATATGGAATACTTCCAATATGATCAGGACCAGGGTTCTATCATTATCCAAAGCGGACCAAATCGGGTAACCAGTATTCGTTTAGGATCAGAAATAAAAGTAGTGACAAAAACTCAATATATCCCCAAGGATATGGATTATTTTAAATTTGGAACACAACTAGATATTGGACTTTCTAATGCTTTAGTTAAGGAAAAAGTAATTCATTATAAAGCATCTACTTCACATCAAAAATTATATCTTGGTGGAGGCAAATGGTTATTTACCCTAATAAGAGGTTTAAATGGAAATCATGATTATAGAAATAAAAAAGTTTATTATGGATGGGAAAATGCTAATAATATTCCAAAAATGTTATCAGGCCAAAGGGAATAAGTTGGTTTTATGTGCTTTACTTTTACTGTTAATAGTATCTTCTGGATGTATTATCAATAACAACAATAGTCATAAAGAGGAATATGTTCATTTTTATGATTATTACAAGGTAGGAAAAATGAATTTATTTCCTGCCTACAGTGAAGATATTATACGGACACGTGCCATCTTATACCCTTCTTTACTAACAAGAAAGCATGCAGGATTCCTTGTTTTTAAAAGAGAAGAAAATGATTCAATAATAAATCATCATAAAGGTGAAATATTTTATATATGCGATGATTCTTTGAACGTTAACTTTCATGAAGATTTGTCTTCACATCGAGTATTGTCGCAAAAAAACATCATATATTCTTCCGGAATTTTGAAAGAAATAGTTATGAATGAAATGCAGACATTAATAAATTTCAAACAACTGAATCACATTCCTTGCAGATTGAACTATTCACTAAAAAGTATTCAGGATGATACAATTAAAATATCTTATCATAACAATGAATTTATAATGAACATCTATAGAATTTCAGGCGTTCTTTATGATCAAAAAAATAATCTAAATATATATTGGCAACTCTTAGTTGAAAATAAAGAAAATAATTTTTAAATTGATTTATTTTTATATATCCTAAAGATCTGAATTATTCAATACAAATTCATATATTAAATCTAATTATCAGAGAGATTCTATTAGTTTACATTTATTTAAGATAAAATTGTAGTCAATGAACACAAAATCAATTCTAACAACAATCACCCTTATGGTCATAGTGGCTGTAAGTTTCGGCCAACAAAGCAGCAAACTGGAAGTATCGGCATATTGTCCGGTACCCTTTGGTGGGAACTATATCAATAATGCTTTTAAGGGCTATGCTGGTTTTTCGGGTACTTGGCTAATGGAAAGTAACAAATCCTTTCAATATGGTGCACATATAGAAATGGAATATCTCTATAGAAGCGAATTTGATATTCCTTTGTATATGATTGCAGCCGGGCCTGTTGTAAGTTATGAGTATAAGGTATCAGATAAATTATCACTTATACCTCAGTTTAGTCTGGGGTATGCTCCGATAGTTCATATGTACCCGGAAATAAGCCTCACAGATAATCCGGAAGAAATTAACTACACGGGTAAAAATGAAGCACGATTTTACCATGGAGTATTCATGGGTGGTAATTGTAAAGTGGTTTATAGTTTAACTACTAAACTCGGCTTTTTTGCAAACCTGGGTTATCGTTTTACCCGGATATTTAATAATGAGGTATTGGATCACAAATACAATAAAAATAGTAGGATGTTCCAACCCGGTTTAGGAGTACAGTTTAAATTATAAGACAATCCCTCAAAGATTGGTATTCTGATATTATCAGAGATATTTAGGAGATCAATAAGAAGTCTGATTCATCTTTTTTAGATCCCATAGTAGTTGTGGCACTATAGGAAACCTGTGGCCCAGACGCCTTAATAATTTCTTTTATGTCTGGGCCGCAGGTTTCATCACACCCCTACAGTGTGTAATTGTCATTCTGACGAACGAAGTGAGGAAGTATCTATTCCACTTTTGTTAAAGACAACGACGAAAGTCGTTATCACTACTAAGATTCTCTCAGAGTTCCCTCACTACGTACGGGTTGCCTTTGCAATGCGGCATTGTCTTTCCAAAGAAGTGCAACAACTGAGGACCGCGTAGCAGCATGAGCTCCTTTGAATGAAGGATTTCACGAATAATCTACTTTATTTGATAGAGTAAATCAAAAGCCTTTTCATATCTTTATGCGCTTTAATTGTAAAGGTTAAAGCAGGGTGATTTATTGCTGGATTCGTGAGCCATAATAGACAAAATTTGGTAATGTATTTAGTCATAACTCATCTTGCAATAGAGCAAAACCACACCTAACACTTGCAGGGATTTATCCTTGCTAAACCATGAATCAACACAATATGAAACAATTATATTTCATTTGCATAATAAGCATTTTATCAAATTTCACATTCAGTCAACAACTCCAGAACCCAAATTACATGTGTGATTTGGCTTTACCCTTTTGTACAGGTATAGAATATGTATACCCCATGGGATATGGAGGAGGCCCAGATGCTGAAGAAGGTCCTGAATATGGTTGTTTAGGAGCGCAACCAAATCCAGCCTGGTTCTACTGCAGAATAGAACACTCTGGGGATATGACCATTAAGATATGGGCCGAACCGGAAACAGATATGGATTTTGTTTGCTGGGGTCCTTTTGATGATCCAACAGAACCATGTCCTTATGGACTCACTGAAGATGACATCCAATCCTGTTCTATAGAAGCTTGGACAACTGAGTATTGCGAGATTGATGAAGCTGAGGAGGATAAATACTACATATTACTAATATCCAACTGGGATGGAACTCCCTGTGACCTTCATTTTGTCCAAACTGCAGGTACCGCTGCCACCGATTGTGGCATTGTTGTCCCTCAAATCGAGTCCAATGATCCTGTATGTGTGGGTAGCACGCTTGAACTCACCACGGGAGACTTTGAAAATTGCACCTATGAGTGGACCGGCCCAAACGGATTTACCTCCACAAACCAAACCATTACTTTCCCCAATTGCAGCCAGACACATGCTGGTGAATATTCATTAATTGTTACCCAGGATGGAATTCCTTCAGAAGAGATGTTTCATACCGTTATTGTAAATCCGGTACCTGTCATTTCAGCAGGTACGAATCAAACCATAGACTATGGTACCAGCACCCAATTGAACGGTAGTCTAAATGGCAGTTCCAGCATATTTGATATCCAATGGGAACCGGCAGACTTGCTGGTTAATCCAACAAATATAGATCCAACAACGACAAACCTGACAGCTACAACAGAATTTGAATTGTCGGTATCTCCCGCTACAGGTGGGTGTACGGTTACAGATAATGTTTTGGTTACTGTAGAAGGCAATCCGCTTACATTTGAAGTAAATGCTTCGGATACGGAGATATGTACAGGAGAAGAAGTAGACATCAATGTTAACCTGTTAACCAGCACAGGAGATGTAAGCTACCAGTGGAGCTCTTTGCCTGCCGGGACAAATGCTACCACCCCTACAATTACAGAAACACCTAATGTAACAACGACATATACTGTAGAAGTTACGGATGCAACAACGACGATTTCTGAATCTGTTACCATCACGGTAAATACACTTCCGGAAATCAATGCAGGAGTTGATCAAACCGTTGGTCAGGGAGGAATTGCTAACTTAAACGGAACAGTAACAGGTAATCCAACTGATTATACCTATTCATGGGCACCAAACAACCTGGTAGCAAATCCCAATCAGATTTCCTCCCCTACCCTTGCGCTTGATAATACTACAACATTTACTTTAACAACCACACATACCACAACAGGCTGTACTAATACAGACCAGGTGACGGTTGAAGTTTTGGATAACCTGAATGTTTCAATAACAACGAATGACAACAACATATGCTTTGGTGATCATGCAAATTTATCTGCCAATGCATCCGGAGGCTCTGGTAACTACACCTACTCCTGGGTTTCCGATCCTGTTGGGTTTACTTCCAATCAGT